>WLWD01000162.1_pt1:275000-457112 | contig 457112 bp, 317 predicted proteins | sample 6712731 | NCBI WGS metagenome assembly WLWD01 (sample SAMN12718690, study PRJNA576275) | sponge metagenome | isolation source: marine sponge | host: Mycale hentscheli | place: New Zealand: South Island, Marlborough, Capsize Point | collected 2014-11-01
TAAACAGAGTAGACAACTACAAAGTAAAAGTAAAGTCAAATATGTAGAAGAGTAAAATAAAAGTAAAAGTAGAATTAGATGGAGCAAATGAGTGTAAATGCATTCTGACAGTGTAAATATATATAACCTCATAGCTTTAATGTGGCTCTTTTGAGATAGTATAGTAATTGTAAGACCTAACTCACAGCTTTGCTTAAAGAGTGGCCAGTCCTGAGCCCAAAGTGACTGTTTAAACGTAAGTGTTTACACACAAGTCATAAGTTGTACCAAAGCAGATATTTAGAGAAACTAGTAAAAGTAGTAGTAGTGGCAGCATCAGTACGTAGTAGTATTAGTAGTAATAGTAGTAGTAGCAGTAGTAGTAGTAGTAGTAGTAGTAGTAGTAGTAGCAGCAGTAGCAGTAGTAGTAGAAATAAAAGTCGCAAGTCGTAGCAAAGAACATGTTCAAGTATAAAAGCAGTAGCAGCAGCATTAGTAGTAGTAGTAGCATACAGGGTAAAGGGATTTCAGTGCCATAGTAACAACTCTCTGCAACTGCTTGGAAGGAAAACAACAAAACAATACATGTTATTTAAAAGTTTTCTTTGTGATATTCTTTAGCTAAGTAGTGGTTGTAACACAATGCTTTGACACAACTGGACATGCACCTACACAGACTTACCTTCGCAGTAGTCTAGTAGACAATGTATTTTCAAGTAAATACTGTTGCGCATGGCTTATAACCATGACAAAGAGCGCATTGACTTACCACCACCACTAAGGATTCTCAGAGCTCGTTAATTAAAATACTGAAACTGTCAACGCTTTATTAGAAGCGCGGGCGAAAACAGAGGTCTCACGTACCCCATAAACAGATAAATAAATAAATAAATATAGCGAAATCTCGATTGCGTTACCCCTGAGAGTGTCTTGCTCACTTCGCTCGCTCGCCAAATAGTTAAATATTAGATTAAAAGCAGCAGAAGCAGTGATGTGTTTGAGGAAACAGATACACTGCTATTGGTTCTAATTAGATGCAGTGCTTTTATAGTATAACTAATTGAGTTGTATTATCCATTTAGGAATGACATCAATTGTCATTGTGTTTTACATATTAACTTATGAATCTATACAACTAATAATCACCCTACTTTTATGAATTGTTACTTACATAAATACATGTCAATGGCAAGTGGGAAGCTAATATTCTTCATGGAAGGGAGGATCTGTCAAACACTGGATTAGAAAACATAAACAACACTCTTATGCAACACATTTATACAAAAAGTGATAACTGGCTCCAAAATCATACTACACACACGCACAAACACACACATACATACACACATACATACACACATACATACATACATACACACATACATACATACACATACACACATACATACATACATACATACATACAATATGTACATACACACATACATACATACACATACACACATACATACATACATACATACACACATATATACACATGGCTACGAATAAATACATGTGCCTACAAACATAGATCTATACCTGCCTAAAAGCATAGATACATTCAATCAATCATACATACATACATATATACATATACACACACATACACATAGATATACACATGCATATATACATAGCTACAAATATAGATACATGTGCCTAAACATAGATTCATACATGCTTATGAGCATAGAAAGGTACATACATTCATACATACATGCATACACACATACCTACATACATACATACATACATACAGTTTTTGAAGGTAGGCAAGATTGATCAGGATAAACTAAACTGCTGGGATTAATCTCCAGTTATCCTGCGCCACTTGTATAGAGCAGTTCACTTTAACTTATAGCTAAAGAACAGTTTGTATTTATAAGCTGTGCAAGAACAATATAATTGTTACAGGACCATATGCATGCTACAAGACCACAGACCCTTGTACAATACACTATTTTTATGCAACAGTCCTCACTACTGCAAGATCACAGCTAGTCTTTCAGCAATCCACTTCAAATCACTGTTGAGTAGAGCAGGACTAAGATTGCAAGTTTGGATGTTAACAGTAAAAGCAGCAGCAGCAGAAGCAACAACAACAACAACAACAACAACAAACCATTTCAATGCCAACACTACAAGATCACAGGCAATCTTGTAACACTCCAATCACTGTTACATTCTTGAGCAAAGCAGGTAAGATTTGCAAGTTATGGAGAAGGCTTACAAAAAATGAACAGTGGCAGCCACAACAACAACAGCAACAGCTGCTACTACAGCCTATGGGTCACGCAACACATGGTATACAAGTCACTCACCCTCTTCTTCTCGTTAGGGTCACTCCGTCTTGTGCCTCAACTATGTCTCCCTCCACCTTCTGGGGGGACCTTTCCGTCCGTCAGCTATCTGACTGACATCTGCCTGTTGACGGCCTGTCTGTACAGCTGCCAGAGGTAGACCCCATTGATAGTTTTAGCCTTGATTTACTTTACTAAGTCCGCTTGCTGTGCCTTCCTCAATTCCGCCAGAGTCTCTTTAGCGACCTTCGCAGGTGCTCTGTCATTCTCAGCTCTGTCAGCGTCCCTGAGCAGGCCACATCGCATTCCGTACCTGTCAAGGATGGATAGCGCCGCCCCCAGAATCATCATCCTACACTCAGCCTCCTCGAAGTGCTTGAGGAAAGCTAATGCACCCTCGATTCTGCTATCCGCTGCTCTTACCAGGTAGAGGGCTGCCCCTATTACATCTACTTCCCACACAAAAGTCAAGGTTGTGAGCCATCTGTCGCCCATGTCCCTGTGCAGATTGACCCACTCGAGGCCGCAGAGTTATGGGCCTGGTTGGCAGACAGGATTGCCCTGGTCCGCACATCCAACTCGATAAGGTCCCTGCGGTACAACTCGATCAATGGCATGTAGAAGCGGACTACTGCAACTGTGTGAGCTGCCACCTTCTCCCTGGTGCTCAGTAGTGAGGACCAAACCAGTGCCACCCCATTTAAGTATTCCTGCCTCACTCTGGCTCTTGTGAAGCCACTGTGCGCCCGGAACACTTGCTCAACCCCCAGGTACCTGTACGGGGTGCTCGAGTCAATCTTCCTGATGATTCCCGCGCTCACCACCACTCCACTGGCGTCGCACTTCAACCTTCCTTTCTTTAGGTGGGCCACTGCGCAGTTCCTCACCCCCAGCGTCATACCCAAAGCTGAAGCCACCTGCTCCACATCCGCCAGCATGCTGGCCAAGTCCTCCTGCTTGGACTCATATAACTTGAGGTCGTCCATGAACATCACATGGGTAATGGGGGAAGCATGGAAGCGCGAGCTGCAACCCACCTTCTTCCGCAACAGGCCAGAGAGTGGGGAAACAACCAGAGAGAACAGGAGCAGGGACAGCGAATCCCCTTGGTACAGGCCCCTCCTGAATCTCAGGGCTTTCGCTAAAGCGTCAAAGCGGGGCGGTACGCCACCCTATTTAATTTGACCTCCCCGCTATCGCCCCTCTTAGCTGCTACCGCCCCTCTTAGCTATCTAGCTAGATAGGATAACACTTACAAAAAAGGCAGAAGGATCACCTTTGAGAGCAAACAGCTCTCTGGCCTCGGACTCCAACTAGACAGGTCCGTCCACAGTAAGTTGCAGCACGCGAGACTAGGGGTCGGGCTCAAATAATTTTTGCGCATGCGCACAATTTCAGTACCTGAGCAGCTGCATTCTTAGTCCTTCTGGAGCTAACTTACTTTTTTTAGCTGAAGTTTGTTGCGTCACCGCTATTTTATTCGGAGTACTACATCGTCCAGAGAGAGCTACATCTGGAGCGCACTCGTTTAGATGGCTGAAGTAAAACGCCCAAAACTCTCTAAGCAACAGTCCCTTTGCAAGTTCTTCACACCAGAAGAAACGACAGCGAATGCTTCTACAATCACAGAACTAGATGAGAGTGGACCTGGCACAAGCAGTGAATTTAAGCCTGCAGCAGAAGATCATAGTATGGAATCAGATTCCATAACAGAATTGGAGTCAGATAGTGAGCCTGCTGTTAGTTTGACAGCATCTAAAGTGAAGTCCAAAAGTACTCACAGAAAAAGTGGCTTCACTTCATCCTGGCAAAAGAATTACGCATGGTTGTTGTATGACAATGAAGAGAGAGCTATGTACTGCAAATTGTGTATGCGGTATGGCAATTTGCCTCGTAATGGTAGTGGGAAATGGGTCAAAGTTGGCTGCACTTCTCTGCGGCATGACAAGCTTTTAAAGCATACTGCTTCAGCGATGCATCGTGATTCTGAGATTAGTAGTCATGAAGAAGCGAGGGCTAGCTTGACTGGAGGCATCCGAGGGGCTCTTGAAGTTCCAATCACTGAAGAAAGGAAGGCTGTAATTGGTGCGTTGAAATGTCTTTACTTTTTAGCCAAGAATGAATTGCCACACACGACCAAGTTTACTTCATTAGTAGATTTTAGCATAAACATGGGATGTTCCTTCATGAAGCAGTTGCGTCGAGGTGGAAATGCTTCTTACAGATCTAAACAAGTGGTGGCAGAGTTCTTGTTTTGTCTCAGTGATTGCATAAAGCAGAAAGTCCTACTAACAATGAGAAATAGTCCAACTATTAGTATTCTTATTGATGAATCTACAGATGTGTCTATATTGAAACAGTTAGTCATGTATGGCCGCTGCATTGTTGATGGAAAGTTGGAGTGTCACTTTTTAAATATTAAGGATATACCTGATGGCCGAGCCTCAACCATTGAAAAGTCAGTTTTAGACATTTTACAAGAAAGCGGGCTTGATATTACCAATGTATCTAGTTTTGGGAGTGATGGAGCGAGTGTGATGACAGGCAGGAAAACAGGAGTTGCTGCACGTTTAAAGGCCTTGAATGGGAATTTAATTTCAATTCATTGTGTAGCTCATCGATTGGCATTAGCCGCTGGTCAAGCATCCCAAAGTGTGCCTTATTTAAAAAGGTTCAAAGAAATTGTAGGTAGTTTGTTTTATTTCTACCACAATTCGTCAGTCCGTCAAGCAGGTTTGTCTGCTATTCAAATGATCTTGGATGATCCTGTACTGCGTCTAAAGCAAGCAAAGGATGTGAGATGGCTATCTCACCATGCAGCAATAGATGCTTTAAGACGTTGTCTCATTTCTGTGCTTACCAGTCTGGACCGTGAAGCTTCTGAGCGATCAGAGCCTACTGCCAGCGGTTTATTCAATTTTATGAGAAAATATTTCTTTGTAGCTTCTTTGTCCTTGTTCGCAGATGTTCTTCCTCACCTTTCTAAGCTTTCGCGTACTTTGCAGTCGAGCAGTTTAGACTTTAGTATTTTAACGCCTGTGGTGGATTCGTGCATTCTTAGTATTGAGAAACTACTTCAGAGCCCTGGAAAAAACTTGTCTGAAATTGATCTACTTATAGCCAGACTTGATGAAGCAGGTTTTACAGTTAAGGCAGAGGAAAACTTGAGAAGTAATTTTGATCAGCAAGTAAGGATACCATACATTTCTAAACTCATAGAAAATCTGAAGGACAGATTCCCTACTATGAAATTGATTTCATGTTTTTCCATTTTCACCCCGTCCGAACTACCCCAAACTGATTGTGAACTTCTTCATTATGGTGAGGGTGAACTGGATACATTGCTAAGTCACTATTCAGAGGGTCCTCTAGCATTGGATCATAATAAAGGTCAACTTGAATGGAGAGAATTCAAAAATTTTCTATCAAAACAAATTAAGAATATAAAATCCATTAAGGAACTGTCTGAAATTGTTCTATCTTCTCCAGAAAGGCGACAAATCTTTCCAATAATGTCAGAGCTGCTTTCCCGTGGGCTTGTTCTTCCCATTGCAACAGCAGACTGTGAACGTGGATTTTCTGCAGTCAATAGGATAAAGACATGTCCTAGAAATAGCCTAAAAACAGATACATTAGAAGAATTGATGTACATTTCTATTGAAGGGCCACCTTTGGAGGAATTCAATTTTGAAGAAGCAGCTGATATATGGGGAAGGAGGAAAAACAGACGAATTCATTGGCAATCTTAACCTTGGTGACTTTGTCATTTCACTAATTAAAAAGCATTAATAGTTTACTACAACAATTTCACCTTAAATCAATCATTTCATAAACAATTATAGTTTTCTTTAGTTATGTATGTCAACACTAGTATTTTTTATAATATAGACATGAAATACTTAGTCTACCCCGTATTTGACACATCGGTATGCATACTCCCACATTTAAAAACCTCCCCCCTTCTTTTTATTCCTAGCTACCGCCCTGAATCTCACGAGGTGCCGAAGCCTTCACACCAAATCTCCAAGTTCGTTGCACACTTGCCCATCACCTTGGCCAGTCCGCGTCTAACGATCTCCAGGGCCGGAACCATCTCAAGGCACGCAGTGATGCACGAGTGGGGAACAACATCGAAGGCCTTGCGGAAATCAATCAGGTCCTGCTCGTACAACTTCGCCTCTTTGGCCAGCGTCATATCCACCACCAGGGCATCCAGGCATCCTCTTCTACCCTGGACTCCTGCCCTCTGCTCCTCCGGGAGCAGGGTGCCAACTGCTCTGTGCAGAATGACGGTCAGTGCCCCGGTCATCGCCTTGTAACCACCGTTTAGGCAAGTTATAGGCCTGAATTGGCCCAGCTCTGTTGCCCCCTCCACCTTCGGGATCAGGACGGTCTGGCCTCTTACAAACCAGTGGGGTAAGCCATCCCCACTGTCTAAGACTTCCTTGATAACCCTCATGATGCGGTTCGCCACACCACCGAGATGTCTCAGCCAGATGGGAGCCAGTCCATCTGGCCCAGGTGCCTTCCATGGCGCATGTTTCGACACTGCCAGCCCCCATGCAGTGTCCCACGGTATCTCATCCACTTCAGTCTCCTCCAGCGCCACAGCGACAGCCTCGCCCCATTTCACAATTTCATCATCCTGGGGATCGGCTTCACCTTCTGTTCCCCAGATGTCCTCCCAGAAGGCGGCGAAGGCATTCACATCAACTGGTCCACCCATCCCTGGGCTGGCCTGCTCTTCCGAAAGCGCCATCAGACCCACCGCAGCAACCCTATGCCTCAGCCTGATCTGCTTCAGTTTCCTTTCTGCCTTGAGGAGCTAGCACTTCCTCACACGAACCCTGCCTTCCCACTTGTAGATCTCTGCACGCAACCTGCAGTCCGTCAATCGATTCATGCCTAGGTCCTTGGCCAGCCTCCGACTCCTGACCAGTTGACCACAGGTGCAACGGCCTTTGGTCCGGGCACTTCTAAGTTCCCCCTTCTTCTGAGCAACCTTTCATGGAGGCCTGCCCGCCTCCACAGGTTCTTTTTACTCCTTGCTGCTGGACTGCCAGTTGCGATCTTGCCTGCTTCTCAGTGTGCTCAACTACTGGGGGTCTGTCAGTAAGGGACCATTCAATGCCATCCTCAATGTCGTATGACATAGCGGGTTCACTCTCCCCCACTTCTAATGCTGCATAGTGCCTGGCTGCCTACACAGCAAGCACTGCACCGCTGTACATAAGGCAGTTCAAGCGCCATACTGGCTGCCGGCTTGGCCAGCTGGGGCCCCCTTTCCCACACGTCCACCAACATGTCATCTCCGCCAGCAGGCCGGAATCCACAGCTCTACCACGCAGGCTGTGTCTGGATCTGGAGTCTAGACTATCCCACCCTGAATCAAGCAAGGCCTAGTAGAATGCCTCCAGCTTGGGCCTCCAGGCGTCCAGGAATCCATAGGGACTACTCAGGTCCGGCTCGGTGGGTGCATCCGGCACCTCCAGTGTCGGGCCCCCAGCAGGCCCCTGCAAACAAACATACAATAGTATACCAAATAGTACACCCCAGTGGGGACTCACCTCCTGAGGCTGCGCTTGCCTAGCTTTGATACGCTGCAGTTGCCTCAACAGGGCTGCAGCTCGCGAGGGCCGTTGTGGGTAGGCCAGGGACCATCTCCTCTCCAGCTCGTACATTCTTTGCTTTCCCCTAAGGGGAAGATCCCAGACCTCCTTCACAATGAGCTCTAGCAGTGCGCAGTTGGCTGGGGTCCAGTGCACACAGGATCGAACATAGCCTTCAGCACGCCTCCTCGGCTCCACCATCATTCAGTCTGCACACAAACAGATATATTTGACATAGTGGAGTTTGGGGTAGCTAGTACCCACCCTCCCCAGACTATCACACCCCCCTCTGTCGACCCAAAACGTGCGTGACGTCTTCCCCAATGAGCACCGCTTCATGCAGGACAATGATCCCAAACATACTTCTCGTGTGGGAAAGAAGTTCTTTGAAGACAATAGTGTCAACTGGTGGAAGACGCCACCAGAATCTCCTGATGCAAACCCTATAGAAAATCTCTGGCACGAGTTGAAGGAGTTTATACGTCGTGAAGTAAAGCCAAAGAGCAAGGATGAACTTATTAATGGTATCCGAGAGTTTTGGAAGACAGTTGACAAGCAAAAATGCACAAAATACATCAGACATTTACGTAAAGTTATTCCTAAAATTATTGAATTGAATGGCTGTGCTACTGGTTTTTAATTATTTAATAAACTTTCTAATTTTCAATGTACTCTTTTTACACTTTCTAATTTTTCTATGCACTCATTCCTTCTTTATTACATTTATTAATTTTTTTATTAACGTGTAAATCAAATATGATAGATAACTACAATTAATAGTATGTGATTGGTTTTAATCAATGTTCAATGTGTTAATCGAATAAGATAAGTGGCTACAAAAACAATGTTGATTAAGCATGAACTCTTAGTCTCTTGCACAAATGCTGTATAGCAATTACTGCACTCTCCCACACTTCTTCAAATTCAGCAGAGTTTCTTCGAAAGACTGGAAACTGGTCCTGGAGAACGTTCTTCAGTTTTGCCATTCCATCTCTGGGTAGTGCAGGAAAGTCTCCCTTTCCCAGTGGAGTGCAACGCCTCAATATGTCCTCCCCGAATATTGAGTTCTGAGCTAACTTGCATGCCAGTCGACCTATTTTACTTATTCTAATTAAGTGAGGGTTTTTCTTTAGTACCGACTCGACTGACAGCAGCTGGCGTTGGTCTATTGTTGGAGGTCTCCAAGGTGTGGCAGTAGAGGGTATCCAGGAATCAGTAGGAGTAGAGAGAGGTGAAGGAGAAGTTTGAACTGTGGCTGGCAAGGAGGAAGCAGGTGTGGATGATGCAGGTGTGGATGATGGTGATGAAGTAGCAGGTGTGGATAATGGTGATGTAACAATTGATGAAGTAGTAGGAGTGCTCAAGGGTGCAGGGGATGGAGAAGGAAAATTTAAATGATCTGCTACATGAGCAACTGGCGATGAGGGGGTGATAATGACTGAGGTGTCAGATGTGGATGCTGCATGAGACAACGAAAGTGTGGTAGTGCTTGCAGAAGATTGACAAAGAGTGGAAGATGTATAGGTGGATGAAGCAGTGAGATTGGAATTATGGGGTACATGAGATAATTGATTTTGTAAAAAAGAAACAGCATTTTTTGTGTAATTAACCTCAGCTTGAATAGTACTTAATGTAGATTGAAGAATTCTAATTTTGTCAGCTTGCTGGTTGACTATGCTTCTTAGCTCACAGACTTCCAGTTCAAGTGTGAGCGGATCTATTAAAAAATAATCTAGTTTAGCAAGGGTTTATAAATGTATAGTTACATACCGGTTTCACTGACTTCACTGCCTGCATCTAGTCTGATGTCTAATGTAGTTAAAAATCATGCAGTTCGTTTTTTGCTATTACATCTATATAAGACTCACTATCTGCACTTGATGGAGAGATGGTGCCTCGAATACTTCTATCATCTGCAATGAATTATCTCATTAGCAGATAATTAAATAATTCAATATTTTACCAATTTCTGAGAGCACAGTCACGGTGTCAAAGGGTGCAAACTCTTGTACTTTTGTGAAAATAAGAATAATAAAATACGTGTTTTTCTTTGTTTAATTGTAGCTTAATTTACCAGTGTCAAATGGTGCAAACTCTTGTACTTCTGTGAAAATAAGAATAATAAAATAAGTGTTTTTTTGTTTAATTGTAGCTTAATTTACCAGTGTTTGATGAGCAAGGCAAACTCCGCATGGGGGGCACTTTAATCTGATGTTGTGTCACAGCTTCAATGACACCTAATTATTATGGAATTTTAAACAGCCATACTAGTATATCGACATACCACATGGTTTTGTCTTTTTTATTTCCTTCACTCTCTTGTCTGAGCCAGTCTGGTTGGCTCCTTTCTTTTTTGCTCTCTTAGGAGTATCCTAAACAAAAGAACTCATGAGGAACATGATGCAAGAATGCTCAGGTGTGCTGCATGCAGTAATAGTGGTGGATAGGTTAAACTTGTGGTGGGGATAGATTAGACCAGAAGGTGGGGCTGAATCACCACTCTCACAACTGTTGCCAGACTTTCCATGGTCTTTGTTTTAGTCAAAGAAGTTTTAACAGTTGCCATAAGCTAACAAGAACATATGGTGCATATATGCTTGTAAGGTTTACATTATTCGTTAATTTTTCTAAGAGTTTGGATCACTTTCAGGCATCAAGCAGCCGAGAATAATTAAACTTCCCCCGGTTGGGCTGGATTTTAGGGATAGAGGAATACCACATAGAGTGCAAATTGAGACAGAAACTTGGAAGATAATATGTGGGTTCAGCCCAGCAGCACATGAGATATATATTTTTAACCTTTGTGTTGTGTTCACTTATAACAGTATTAATACTGGTATGCTAACAACTGAGATATCTGTACAGCACATAACCCCTGATTTACAGTTTAGAGAAGAGAGCAGAATATGTGACTTGTGATGGAGCAGATAACAGATAATGATAATAGGCAGGTGGCTATTGAACCACACTTCAACTCAGCACATCATCCACACATGTGATGTACATATCTGTGTTAGTATGTAGTTACATGTTGACTGAACTCACTTAACTCTGCCACTAAAACCACATCCACTTAAGTTACATTTCCTAATATGGGCATAGGCACTCAACACATATACACTACCAAGTTATTGCAGAGAGTAACTTCTCATGCCTACACTACTCATGCCTACACTACTCATTCAACCATAGTTGTTACATTTGATGACACCAGGTATTTCTACAATTTCGCATAGTGAATTACCTGTATTTCAGTCGATAAGGCTGCAACAGCAGTACTTTCCGAACCTGTATATATGTGACAGTACTTGGGAAAAGGGACCAATTACGTAAAATCAAAAATGTACAGTAGAGCCCAAACACCGACAAAAATTTTTTTGTTGTTGTTTTCTTTTTATTCGCCCATAGGTATCTCCTACCCTTTAGCTACACTGACACCAAATTTGAGTGGCTGAAACCGTTGTTAAAGGTCCGAGCGCCCCGTTTAAACACAGTCACCTTTTACTCTCTATTTTGACCTTCCGTGCGTGCACGGAAATCCAACCCGCGAGTAATTGAAAATCGTGGGCGAATTCAATTTGTTGCCTAGCAACAAATTATCCCTACCTGGATAATCGCGGGTAAATTCTTACAAGTTTTTGTTATAGCATTGCGGCAACAGAATAGAAATAATAAATGTGAATAATCAAGCTATATAGGTTGATGTTGCTTTATGGAGTCTTGTAGTTGGAGTCTGCAGACCTGGAGACTCCTGGGACTATTTTTGTGAACACACTAGAAGAATCAGCAAGTCTCTGACTGGACAAAGGTTTCAGTGATGATGAGGACTTCTGTCACACTGCAACAAGAGAAGGCAATACATTTTGAAAGTCCATCATTTTTGTTCATTGATTTAAAGAGATTCCTATTGTTCATTTGTTCCAAAACAGGCAACAAGCTGGCTGCAAGACAAATATAATCCTAAACTTAGCTAGCCAGTGAACTAACAAACCAAGCTAGTTGATCATTTCTGAAAGAGTGACTGTATTATAGTTACCATGACTTACTGTAACTATCAAACTGTTGGAAACAGAAAAAAAGAAGCACAAAATGGCCTGTAAAACTATGTCTATACGCATCTAGTGCTATTTAAAGCCATACCTGTCCAGTACTCTTACACAATGTACGGTCTAAACTGAGTAAGGCCTCCCCCATCAATGAAGTAAGCGGCCCCAACTATAACTTACTGCCTTTCAGCTGATCGCCACCATTTTTTTTCCAAGCATAAGACAGTCTTACGTAACCCGGACTTCCGGTTAGATTACGGAATTCAACGTTAACTCCGCGAGCAATTGAATAAGAAGTTTTAATTGCAGTTTTCTCGAAATAACTGTGCTCAAGTTGGTCAGATTGCCGCTCGTATATTTAGTGAACCAAGCAGCGCCTGCCTATAAACTTGGTATCAAAATACTCCATAAGAAGTGCTCTACACAGTGATATGAATAACTCATTTTTCAATTTTTAACGCAATTCGTCCCTTTTCCCAAGTACTGTCACATATTGTCATTAAAATTATAATCCAGTATTTTGCCAACAAAATGTCTGTACCAATGGTTAATGGTGTATCACTCCCTCTCGGCCTTTTTTTCGCAACCTAAGAATGTTAATATTAATAATTCAGTAACTCTTGTTGTTTTTAAAATTAAATTTACCGAAACAACATTTGGACTAGTGTCTGTGTGGAGAATCTCGCCTGGTGAATTTAGCTCAGCGTCATCAGCTAAGCTATTCATCTCCGATTCTGTGCCTGAATAAACGTGGTATTTAAAAATTATATATATGACCTGACACACTTATAGTACACTGTATATGTGTGGTAACTAGGAGGCCACTTAGAAATTTTAAAGGTGCTATGATTCATAATTCAATGCATGTATCTAACAGCCAAGAATTATAAATTGTGAATTATAAATTGTATTGGCCTGGAGCTGTCCGCACGACAAAGATGTTGGAATTGGATGTGTACAATGTAGACCAGCCTTAGAAACTACAGGTTTATAAAAACCTGAGAAACAATTTTATTATCATGGCCTCATATTACAGTGAATGTGGAATTGCACTGGAGGGGTTGTGTCCATTATTTTAAAAAAATTGTTATCAAAAATTAATTTATTCATCTATAAATTATGAAATACTTACCAACTCCTAAAATCTCTCCCTCATGTATGTGGCGTCTGATTTTTATGCTGCATTTATCACCCTTCTTGTCTCCAGTAATTAGTTGACTTCTAGGCAATACTGTGAATGAGTCTTCCTCTGACCAGTACACTAGACAATATTCTGCACAGTAGAGGATTTTTAATAAAATTATACTACCAAACTAATCATTTGTAAAGCTATTTATTGTTTTATTAATTTATTTAATTTGCCTTGTAATGGAACTTACTTGTCTGAGCCATAGCAGTTTTAATAAATTTTCTAGCACTCATTATCTGTAGTAAAATCTGTAGTAAAAACTGTCAAAAAAGACGAAACAAAAAGAAAACCTTAATAGTTAAGTAATTACAGTATCTTAAAAAAAAAAAAAAAAAAATCAAAGAGCTAGTTACTGTGAAACTTCCACTTCAGCTATGCACTTACAGAATAAGAAGGAATGGAAACTTCAGAAGATCTGCAAAAAAGAAATAGTTGAGAACTTGAAGCTGACAAGCACGCACACTAACTACAACCGTACCTACAACCGTTTTTTGGTTCAATTTAATTCGCGTGGTGAAAAAACTCCCGACTTTATAATCTGGCGCGAGTTTCCCGCGCCGAGCAAAACAAGCTTAACAGCAAGAAAGCAGCGCATTCAGAATGGAAAAGGTGTACCTCCACACGATAAACCAGTCACCCTGCTCGGAAGAAGCGTTCAGGCAAGACGGACTGCATATCGAAAGCTAGTCGCAGTCGTTGAAAACAGAATAAGTCGAGCGGTCCGATTTTTTCTCCGCAAAACTGGAGTAAAACAGTTCTTTAAAGCTAGAGCATGGGGTGGAGTAACTTGGCAGTCGCCTTGGTTCGGAAGAAATGTTGAGGTAAGACGAACTACTTTCCCAAAACAGTTCGCAGCCGTCGAAAACAAGTAATCGAGCGGTCCGATTTTTTTCTCCGCAAAAGTGGGCGGGTCCACAATTAACAACGCTCCCGCGCGGAAGCTTTGCGATTCTGCGCGGGCGTGCGATAAACGACTAGACTTCGTTGCTTAGCGGCTTTTTTTGCGGCTTTTTCAGCGACTTGATTTAACGGCTTTTTCAGCGACTTATATTAGCGGCTTTTTCAGCGACTTAATTTAGCGGCTTTTTCAGCGATTTAATTTAACGGCTTTTCAAACGTACCGGCTTATCTGCGGCTTTATCACTCCCCTGTGGGAACTTTATTTTGACCCCTACTGTATATATATCGAGTGCATGTAACCACCGAATTACCGACTGCTCGCTTTCTGCGTGCAATTAATTACGCGCGCCATTTAAATTCCGGATTTGGGCAGGAGTTTTTGTTCTAAATGGCACGCAACCATAACTGAGTTTGCAAAAACGAAGAAAAAGACGGCCACAGCAGTGCTGAAGAAATTATGGACATTGGTACTGTTTGCCAGTTCTATCGCTGCTAAGCATGGTAACATTTCCAATCTGCTCATTCATCTGTCTTCATAAGAAAAGAAGCTAAACTGGCCAGAAACACTCACCAGTATACATTTATATTGTGATACTTCACTTCTTTCAACTCCGTTAACTTCCCCTATAAAGCAAACTACATCAATGTCTGCAAGAAATTATTTGCTCACGTGGTTATGATGTAATGCTAGGGGGCGTTGCCACAAAAGCTGGTACCTAGGCAGAGCTGAAGCTTCGCATTATCTCAAGAATCAGCCCTAAATTAAAAAAAAAAAGCATAATAAAAGGTCTTAAATTTAAATCGTCATTGTAAGTTCATACCCAAATCAACAGTTAATTGTCAGTAATCTCCAAAATCAGAGCGTGACAGACCGACAGACAGACAGACAGACAGACAGACAGAGAGACAGACAGGATGACTACTATAATCCTCTCATGCATGAGCGCTGAGGGTTAATCACCATCATTTGCAAACCAACACAACCCACATACCCTATTATATACATTACACACACAGCTCAATGTCCTTAGACCACAATTCATTGTAATTAAATGCATTATATAGCAGACTGAAATTTAAACCTTTGTGGGACATGATCATTGATCATACTTGTGTGTAAAAAATAGCCTCAAATAAATCCCATACATACCTAGGTACACCTCCCGACACATCTCACTTCAATGAATCGAATTGTGTAGTGGAGAAAGTGTAGTTACAGTGTCAACTTCACAAAATAAATTACAGCTGCTCAGTTTCCAGGTACAAGCCACCACATCTAACCACATACATCATATACAGCTCAGACTGAACTCTGTAACACAATGCATGCACACACTGCAACTATTGAAGGTGTAAAAACATTAGTGTACCAAACAAATAATAATAAAACATAACTTGACAACCGACCTCCTCCTCATTTATCGAATGAAGTCTTAGTTTATTTTTAGGCCAAACAAACTAAATACCTTGTTTCTCATCTGCACCTTCCTGGGTGATACAGCCACTTCAAAATGTATTATGCAGGTGACGCCCACTGTTTTAACCCTTTAACCGTTGCGGCCGCATTATTGCGGCTGCGGTAGTCGACGATTTTAAAAATCATAAAAAATACAATATTTAAGCTTAGCGCAATATATAGTAATCAAATGAAGTCAAAAGGACAGCTCTTTCCGGTGAACAAGTTAAAAATAGCAATAAACTCAGGTTGCTAAGGACCCTTTACCGATTTGTCAGACCATTGAATTATGGCTACTCGGTATACAACCTCCGAGGTTATCAGGCTATTGGAAGACGATGATTTCGGTCTTTCCGGAGAAGAAGAAAGTGAGTTTGAAGGAGAAGAGATAGCGAGCTACCTTTCAAGTTGTGTGCAGCAATTGTCAGTTAGGGATAGTGCAGTAGAAAGTGATGAAGCCATGGATGTGCAGCAATTGGAAGATTTGAATGTTTTGGTAAATCACAAAGAGGATACTGAAGAGAGGAGCACAGATGAAGAGACAGGTAATAGTTAAGATATATTTTAGCTAAATAATGATCTAGTGTTCACTAAAAAAATATTTACTGACCTTAGATGCAGGCCAGTTTGACATACTTCAATTTACCAGTAGCTCCACCCTCATGAAGCCTGAAGAATCAAGCAGTATGAGTACTGATACTTTGCCCTCTAGTGACTCAGACACAGAGGAGTTTGAATCAAGGATTTGTAACTAAATTTATACTATATGAGGAAAATAAGGGGAGGTTTTGGTTTAAAAATTCAAATAACAACAGTATAGCCACGTGTCAAACTTTGGCACTTAGTTGCTTGGCAACCAAAACCACGTACACGTGCTCATTAGGTATGTGGCTTTCTATAAATATATGGTTGCTAGGGAGTTTATGAAAATATTTGAAAGTTATATAACAAATTGTAACGTGGGTTTACTTGGTCATAATACCTGTAAAATTTAAAAAACGGTGAAAGGGTTAACCACACCCCTACTACCTCATACTATACTTGTTATTTACCATTTCACATATTTTTCCTATAGGTCAACTATACATATCCCAATTTCCAATATAGTTGATGAGAAACAAGAAATGTGGTTTCAATTCACACTATAATTTAGTACACCACCAGGCCAGCTATACATTGCACAAATGAAGACATAAAGGTGCATTTAAGAGGCTTTGGATTCATCTAAAGGAAGGTGAGTGGCTACAACTTGTGAAGAATAAAAGTGATCTATATAAAAAATTGTAAGCACTATTCCAAAAGTTAAATTTGCACGCCTATGTATAATCAATGCGTGTGCACCAGTTCAAACTACTGCAGTTTTTACAGTTTCACCTGATGTCAATCAACTAAATAGCTACAACATTTTTAATATTGAAAATTTTACCAGGGTTTGCCACCTTATAAAAGTAATGAAGTGAATATTTCAAGTTATATAATACGCAATCACAAATAAATAAAAAATCGGAAGTCTACACTACAATACAGGCTTCCATACTTACAGCAGCTTGCAAGTGGCTTTTTCCTTCATTTTTCTTCTTTTCTTAATACTTATAGCAGATACACGGTAGAATAAGACCATCTTGGTATTTGGCAAAACTAATAATAACAAATAAAAATAGTTTTTCTTATTACTAATGTTTAACTGGCTAGTCAATAAGACCATCTTGGTATTTGGCAAAACTAATAACAAATAAAAATAGTTTTTCTTATTACTAATGTTTAACTGGCTAGTCAACAATTCAGTCGTAAATCTGTGATCTTAATTTTTTCAAAGCTTCTATTACAGTTAGCTAATTTCTATCTGATCATTTAAACCTGGCTCTGTTAGAAATAATGCAAAACACACTATTAAAGTTTATTTTAGCATCCTTAAGCTCTACTACACTCCAATATCTCTTGAGTAGGATAGACTAGATAGGTTTTGCTTAGTGCCAATCTAAATTATTATGAAGCCTTTCATGTTGTGTGTGGTCCTATAAAATGAGACCATACACACCATACACATTAAAATATTAAACGTAAGTGCAACTAGAAAACTAAACACTACTAATCTTAGCTATATCACCTATCCAAATAATAAAGTAAGCTCAGGGTGGTACCAAATTTTACTATTATTAGCAAGAGCCAAAGTAACACTAATGCTCGTACAGTCACTAGCTAGTCTCACAAGAGCTAGCGGCGTACGCAGTTTCAAACTCCCCACGAAAAAAAACTCTAACCTTCTTCTAGCGTTGCTATCGCAGTCTCTTTCATATTCACCACACTAACCTTCTTCTAGCGTTGCTATCGCAGTCTCTTTCATATTCACCACACTAGCAAACTCCATCTAGAGCGCACGCGGTTGCATGACCAATCTCAGAAGGCGTGGACTGTTGTTATAGTTACAGTTACTTAAAAAACAATCCGAAAGTTCACTGATCTTTCGTAAGTGGGACAGTATTAAGCTTGTCAGTTCGTTTAGCTTTTTTGGGGGGGGGGGGGGAGGGGAAGACTGTGAGACTGCAGACATATGTATATATATATTGCCCTCTCTCAAGATAAAGCCTCTTTAAAAGTGTTCTGATAAACCTGTCAACATTCAGTTGATTAATATTCATGCAAATGTCTCCTCTTGGGACTCATGGGCTGAGCTGCAAGTTCAGTGTAGGCAGACGTTCTAAATAAGCTGTTAAATGAGATCATCCACCCCACTCTGTCAGCAGCTAAAGATGTCACCTGTCAAGCTGTCACCAGATAAGCATGTTGTGTGGCTACTTTTGCATAAGACAAGGAAGTCTGAGGAAAAAACACTATGGCAGACGTGTCTCTGGCAACTAGTGAACTATGTGGTACTAGCTACCTCCTCCAGAAACTCTCAGTGGCAGTTCAGCTGGGAATGCTACAGCCACTTTGGGTTGTGCCTATCCATCCTTGGATTTTTAATCATTTAAAATGGTTTATTATTATTATTATTATTATTATTATTATTATTATTATTATTATTATTATTATTATTATTATTATTATTATTATTATTATTATTATTATTATTATTATTATTATTATTATTATTATTATTCTTCATTATATTATTATTAGTATTGATTAGTATTATATGATATTATTATATTATTATTATATATTATTATTATGCATTATATTATCATTATTCATTATCAGAGTTATATTAGAGGTATTATTATTATTATTATTATTATTATTATTATTATTATTATTATAATTATTATTATTATTATTATTATTATTATTATTACCATTTATTAATTGATAATTGTTACTAATGTTAGCTTCTTAAATGTAGTTAAGAGTTTGTTCAATATAGTTTTTAGTGATTGATATAGTGAAAGTTTTATAGCTCTACTGCATGCTTGAAGTGATCGAGTTCAACTAAAACATCTGCTACTCACATGACAAGCAGTACTTTTAATGCATTGCCTAAGATGTTACTTTCAAGCTAAACTATGCCGCGATGCAAATTGTGTTGTATCCAGTTACACCACACTAAAGGCTACATGCCTGAGCATGACTCCTAAAGAAAGTAGGTTGGTCTTTGTATACTATAAGTATAGTGTATTAGCTGTTGTTCAGAGTCAGGTCATTTTTTCTTGAATCACATGCCCGGTTATGAAATTCTTAACCATTATAAGGCGGTATAACGACAGTATATTATTCATACATCGCATTCCAAGAGATCAGTATTATAACTTAATAAATTCACTGCTTGAAGGTGCTTGTTTTACTAAATTGAGGAAACTATTACACTAAAGATTTACTGCATAGTTTACTCATTAAGTAAAACATACTTAGTTTTACTTGACAGGAAACCTTAAGTAAAACATTGTACCATGTTTTACTGTAGTTTTACAGGTCTGTTTTTTAAATAAATTACAATATGTTAATGCAGTCAGTGATAATATTAAAACATAACAATTATTTCTTAAAGATTAGTCATGTATCAAATGATGGACTGGATAGAGTACAGTGCTATATTCTGTTTTATGAAGCAATGGTATATATTTATTTTAAATAATTGTGTGCATTGGTGGTTATTCTTTGTATAATTAATTTAGAATTTGGGACACGATATTGCAATTCAAGAGAGAAGTCTTTGTCAATACTTGAAATCAAAGCAGTACTCAAATATTATATGCACTGGTAGTGAAGTCACCAAAACAGTTACAAATCTGAAGATACTTTATGACCAGATAGCAGGATGTTTCCAGGAGCTAAGTCAATCAACACTAGAAGTAACCAGTATGAAGTGACTGTGGGACTAGTCGGGGGTAGGTAGCTCTTTCCCGCTGCCACCAGAGAGGGGCTTGCTCAATGGACTGAGCTGAGTATGGAGGCCTGCTGCTAACGCTCTGCCCTCCTTAGTTAGGCGGCCCTAAGCCTCTTCCTAGTAGGATTGTAGAAGTGTTTGATACAGAGGTTAATCTATCTCAACAAAATATGGCAATGCACAACTCTGAGTTGCATGAGGCAAGGCCAAGGTATATAAAACCATGCCACACACACTCTTACAAAAGAGATGTTAATTCAAGCTATACAAAACTGAAGTTACTAATTGGTTCATGAATGAAGTGTAACTTGATGACTACAACACTTGTTGACTATGCACACTCATACACACACAACTAAGTCTATTGTTCTTTTCTGTGTTGAGGACACCTCCTGATTTAAGGGGCACCTCTGGCTTGCTCAGGTTGGTGGGCGTTCCCACAGTGGCCTACTCCCAAAGGTATTAAAATATATTTTTCTCCAATACAAAGTGAATATATCGCAGTGTTAAATTTTAGCTTGAGTGTTTTCATGTCGTGTGAGCATTCTGTATTCTCTGTATTGTACACTTTATTGGATGCTCATAGTAGCCAGTAAATCAATTGGAAATTTTATTGTGGTGGTTTGAGAAAACATCAAAGCAGCAATCACTTATCTCAATGGTTGTACAAAACGGGAGTGATATTTTACTCTCATGCAACTTTCGTGAAAATGTTTGCATTCTGGTAAAAGTATAAAATAAATAATTTTTAATGTTATAGACATTACAGACCTTACACTGAAGCTAAAAATAAAGCAGGAGTATGGAAAAATTGTATATCCTTCTTGTGGTGATAATCAGGAGAAGAAAATCACTCTATCAACTGAGGATATGAGATGTTTGATACAACAGATAGCTTGTGGCTTAATGATCAGGTAATGTATGTTAACAGCTAAGTAGTGTTGGAAATAAACACTTACAACTATACATTGTCATGTATTTAACCTAAAGCATTATGTATGTGCATATTGCCACAAGCTATATCACTAGATGCATTGTTTTGTGGTTGTCACCTAGTTGTATCATTGAGTTTATCATATTCAGTTTATTGTGCTAGTCAGTTTTTTCAATAGGTTATGGGCCCAGACACTTGGGCAGAGATTTAGCTGGTGGATATTTAAGGACTGCTAGCTGTAGAGGAGTGAAATATGGCAGAATCAAAATCTGTCACTCTGGTTCCATTGAATGGTTCAAATTATCCAACCTGGAAAATTCAGTGTCGCATGGCATTGATAAAAGATGGACTATGGAACATTGTGAATGGAACAGAAGGTGCTCCTGGTCAAGCACAAGCTGAAAAATATGCGAAATTCATGAGCAGAAGGGACCGTGCTCTAGCTACTATTGTTTTGTCCGTTGAGCCCTCATTGCTGTATCTACTAGGGGAGCCTGATGACCCTATTGTAGTCTGGAAGAAGTTGTCTGATCAATTTCAAAAGAAAACATGGGCAAATAAGCTGGAACTTCGCAGAAAACTGTATTCATTGAGGTTGAAAGAAGGGGAGTCAGTCCAGAAGCACATAAAAGTTTTGACAGAGTTATTTGAGGGACTTGCTGTCATAGGTGATCCAATCAAAGAGGAGGATCGAGTGGTGCATCTTTTGGCAAGTTTACCTGAGCCTTTCAACATGTTGGTAACAGCTCTAGAGGCAAGTACTGACGTACCAAATTTGGACGTAGTAACAGAGCGTTTGTTACACGAGGAGAGAAAATTGAAGGATCGTGAAGGATCTGGATCAAGTCATGAAAAGGCAATGACAAGTAGATTCAAAAGGAAATCTGTGGAGTGTTTTCATTGTGGGAAAACAGGTCATATCAAGCGGAATTGTCATCTCCTATCTGGTGAGAAGAAGAAGTTTAGGCCTAACCGCCATGGAAAGCAGAAAGCAAACAAAGCTTCTGTAGTGGACGAGTGCAGCGCAGACAGCGGAAGTGATGCTCTGATGGTCAGTCACAAAGTGCTCTCAGCTAGTACTCCTAGTAAATGGATTATAGACTCGGGAGCAAGCTGTCATATGTGCTGTGACAGTGAACTGTTTGACAAACTTGAAGATTTGAAACATCCTATTGATGTTTCGATTGGAGATGGACGCACCTTGAAGGCAACTGGCAGAGGAATAATTTTTGTGAATATGAAACTGCCAAACAAGAAATGGAACGAGTGCAGATTACTTGATGTTCTGTATGTGCCAAAGTTGTCTTACAATTTACTGAGCATTTCAAAGGCGACGGAATTGGGCAACACTACTGATTTCAATGAGAAAGGTTGCCAAATATATAATGCAAAAGGGAAGTTAATAGCGGAAGGATCAAAAATTGGAAGTCTGTATTATTTGAATTGCTCAATGGGTAATGTGAAAGTCAATGTTGCAAATCGCAAGACAAATGAGAACATCTGGCATCGTCGTTTTGGGCATCTCGGAATACAAAATCTTCAAAGACTCGCAAGAAGCAAGATGGTGAGAGGATTTGATTTTAATGCATTGAAGCAAATTGATTTTTGTGAGGCATGTGTGGAAGGCAAACATCACAGAACTCAATTCCCAACTAGCAATAGTGGAAGAGCAAAGGAGCCACTTGCTTTAGTACATAGTGATGTATGTGGGAAAGTGAATGCAAAATCTTTGGGTGGAGCTGAGTATTTTTTAACATTCATTGATGATTTCTCCCACTACAATGGGTCTATGTTTTGAAGAAAAAGGATGAAGTATTCAATTATTTCCTGAAGTGGAAGGCTCTAGTGGAGAGATCCAGTGGAAAACACCTAAAAGTTCTACGTTCTGACAATGGAGGTGAATATCTTTCTACTGAATTCAAGGACTACTTGAAGTCAGAAGGGATACGTCATGAGCGTACAGTTCCCAAATCACCCGAGCAAAATGGTATAGCTGAACGGATGAACAGGACTCTAGTTGAGACACTGCGTTCTATGTTGGTTGATGCTAAACTACCTCAAGCATTTTGGGCAGAAGCTGTATCTACTGCAGTTTATCTGAGAAATAGAAGTCCGACTAAGGCTATTGAAGACATGACTCCATTTGAAGCGTGGATGAAACAGAAGCCACAAGTAGAGCACTTGCGTGTTTTTGGATGTGACGCATATGCTCATGTAGCCAAGGATGAAAGAAAAAAATTGGATTCAAAGTCAAGAAAATGTATTTTCCTTGGCTATGGAGAGGAAACGAAAGGTTATAGACTCTATGATTCGAGCAGATCAAGAGTGATTTACAGTCGAGATGTTCATTTCAATGAAAAAAGTACCAATAGTGAAATTGGAGAAACGTTGTGTACAGAAGAAGATAAACATTTTGTGGAGTTGGAACTTAATACTGAAGAGTCTTCTGATCATCTAGAAAATGAAGTTGCTACTTCAGAGGCTACTGTGCAGCCTGTTCTGAGACGCTCTGAGAGAGCGAAGCAAATTCCAGAATTTTATGGAGAAAGAGCAAGCATTAGTGATAGTCAAGCAAGGGAGCCAACAACACCGACTACATTGGATGAAGCATTGGAGAGTTCTGATAAAGAAAAGTGGGTGGAAGCAATGGCAAAGGAGATTAAGTCTCTAGATGACAACAAAGTCTGGACTTTAACAGAATTACCAAAAGATCGAACACCAGTTGGTAGTAAATGGGTATTCAAAGTCAAGATTTTAGCAGATGGTTCAGTGGAACGTTATAAAGCTCGCTTAGTAGCTCAAGGTTTTTCACAGAAGTTCGGCACTGACTATGATGAAACTTTCTGTCCGGTGATTAGACTGGAATCACTTCGTGCTCTGATTGCACTGGCTGTACAGAATGACTTACAGATTCATCAGATTGATGTTACTACTGCCTTTCTCAATGGAGAACTTGAGGAGGAAGTATATATGAAGCAGCCAGATGGTTTCATCAGCCAGATGGTTTCATCAAGAGGGGAGAAGAACATCTTGTGTGTAAACTGGAGAAAAGCATTTATGGTTTAAAACAATCACCTCGCTGTTGGAATTCTGTGTTGAACGATCAACTGAATATAATGGGATTTATTCAAAGTGAGAGTGATCCTTGTATCTACAGAAGATGTGAAGGAGAAATGTTCAATATTGGAGTGTATGTGGATGACATTGTTCTTGCAGCTAAAAAGGAGGAGCAATTGAAGAATGTTAAGCAAGCACTGGCCAAGCGTTTCGATATCAAGGACATGGGAAAGCTTCACTATTTCCTTGGGTTGAAAGTAGTTCAGAATGATGAAGCAAATGAAGTCTGGATTGGTCAGCCTGTCTACACTCAAAATCTTCTTAAAAAATTTGGCATGGAGGATGCTAAGTCAGTGAAGACTCCTGTTGACACTTGTACCAAATTGGTAAAGGGCACAGAAGATGAAGAGAAATTTGACCAAAAAATGTATCAGTCAGCTGTTGGAAGCCTCATGTATTTATCTGTTGGAACTAGACCAGATATTACATATGCCGTAAACAATGTTGCCAAGTTTTCATCACGACCAAATACTCAGCATTGGATCGGAGTGAAGAGAATTATGAGATATCTGAAAGGCACTACAAAATTTGGTCTGCTTTACAGCAAGGAAACGTCAAGCAAATGTGTTGGATACTCTGACTCAGATTGGGGAGGAGATTTGGATGACAGAAAATCTACATCTGGCTATTTTTTCCAGATTGGCAGTTGTCCAGTGAGCTGGAGAAGCAAAAAACAATCATGTGTTGCACTGTCAACAGCAGAGGCCGAGTATATGGCTCTGGCAAGTGCAGGACAAGAAGCAGTGTGGATGAGACTACTCATTTCAGAGTTGTGTGCGAGTTCAGTGGAGGAGCTTATTGTCTATGAGGACAACCAATCGGCTATACAGATAGCAAAAAATCCTCAATTCCATGGACGTACAAAACACATCGAAATTAAATATCATTTCATCCGAGAACTTGTTCGTAATGGAGTAGTTCAGCTGAGATATTGCCCAACAGAGGAAATGATCGCAGACATGTTGACAAAAGGTCTTGGTCATGATCAACTTGTCAAGTTACAGTTTTTGGCTGGAGTTAGAGTCATGCCCAATTGCAAGTGAGGAGGAGTGTTGGAAATAAACACTTACAACTATACATTGTCATGTATTTAACCTAAAGCATTATGTATGTGCATATTGCCACAAGCTATATCACTAGATGCATTGTTTTGTGGTTGTCACCTAGTTGTATCATTGAGTTTATCATATTCAGTTTATTGTGCTAGTCAGTTTTTTCAATAAGTAGCTAATCTAGAATTCAGTTTAATTTGTACATACAGTATTATTATTTAGTTTCCATTGGTATGTGAAGTTAATGAAAAAAGAATATTTTAGCTAGCTCAATCTTGTAAATAATGTGACATATTTTATAGGTTATCAACAGTTATGTGATGCTCCTGGCCTCTTCTAATAAGGTAGTTTATTTTTTGAATTTAAGTATAAAATAAGCATAGCATTTATTTTTCTAGGAAAAAACCCCCTATCCTATGAACAGCTTTTTTTCTCAAAACTTTAGTCCAGAGGCATACAGGAAGGTCAGCATTAGAAATGTATTAGCATACAACTAACATGTTTTAATTTTTTTTAGGATAAGCTATTTAATTTTGACATGTGGATAGCTCCAATTCACTTAAGTGCACACTGGACATTGATGGTAGGTAAAATGCATCTTTTGTTTACACTGTTTTAAAATTAAGATATGCAGGTAGTGGACACGAAAAAGACAATAGTTTGGTACAGTGATTCAATTGATTGTGAATCTGGATTAGTTCCAATTGCAAAAATGCTGTAAGGTCTTTGTTTGGATTACTGTAATTAAACATTATGTATTTCAACTTCATGCAGACACTTCATTGAGGCGCGTTTTTTTTTTTGAAGAAAAAATACCATTAGATTGGAAAAGCTGGAAAGTTCGGCTTTGTTGGGTATGTGTTAGACTATAGTTTCTATTTAATTTTAGTGAATTTTGTTATTTTGATGTACAGGACTTTCCCAAACAAGAAAACAATTTCGATTGTGGGGTATTTTCATTGTAGGTATGCTTTTCAATGCAACTATTTCCTACTGGTTAGCCATAATTAGGTGTAGGGCAAATTAAGTCCAATGGTATCAGACTCCTGAATATTGATGAGTCGTAACAATTACTGCTCACAAATTTGTAGCAACTCAATATCCATCCCATAGTAGCCCGAAAATTATTCTATAGTAACCAATTTTAAACGGGGGAATGACTTAAGTATTCATAGTTAAAGATAATTCCTCTTAAAGGTGTTTGTCTTAGTTATTAAAAGCACATCAAACTTAACGAAACCGCTGGTCCTACTACCAACACTCATCTTCAATTTATCTCCATTCAATTGATAGGTGTGGCTCAGTTTGTAGATGCAGTTAGTGGGTGTGGTAGTGGGTGTAGCTTTTCCAGGTTTCTGGCTTCCAGAAATAGGCAACTATACCATCCAAGTAGTTATAAAATTTGTGTTAATTTTGACATTGATGATAGTGAACTACGAATATAAATGTATATTTTTTATGTAGGCTGCTCAGTATATAACCAATGGAATTCATCCTAACTATTCTCAGGTATTTTTGCAGATTAATGTGTACCAATGTTTAGCTCTATAATAATTGCAGGAAGATATGTCTTGTTTGCGATATCAAATGCTATATGAACTAGCAAATGGAATAATTTTGTCATTCGCTTTCAACAACCCTAACAATGGAGCAAATTTGCTAGCATTGAAAGCAAATAGAAGTTTCCTGATGGATAGCAAAATAGGTCAGGAGAAAATGGCTGGTAATGATAACATTAACATTCAACCTGATAAGGTAAAAAATTCAATAAGTCTGGTATCAAATTTTAGTGTAACTTCAGCATATCAAAATCAATCCTTAACTTTGTCAACACAAAAAAAATCTTCAAGTGAGATATGGCTGCAACCTTGGTAAGCATTAAAAAAATGCAGAAAAAAATATTAAGCCTATATACTCCTCTTGAGTTGGCCACGCCTAGCACGCCAACATTATCTTTTAGAGAAGCAACTGCAAATGGTATTTTGTCTCCAACATCTGCCAAGTCTAACATTTCTTACTCTAAATGTGGAACAGGTCTGAAATGTGACATTTTAGTAAAAAATATGCAAAAAAATCTGATTTGCTCAAGCATAACAGAATACAACATTCTGAGCAAAATTTAGTGACTGGAAAAATATTATGCAAAGAAAAAAACTGCAATTTTTCGTGCAGAATTCTTCACCAGCTTAGATGGGTTATGACTGATGATTGCCAGCCAATACTTCAATGCATGGGTAAATGTTCTTGGAGTAGGTCCCCATAAGCTTCTTTGTAGCTGGCATGTTGACCGAGCATGGAGAGGTCACCTAAAGTCAATTACTGACAAAATGTTGACTCAAACACTGTACCATAATCTTCGTGAACTTATGGATGAGACTGATACGACAAAATTTGAAGACATGCTACAAAAAAACCATTGAGCAGATGTTAAATTCAGACAATAGTCGTGAATTTGGAGAATATTTCGAAACATACTATTAAAAAAGAAAGGCTCAGTGGGCCAGCTGTTATAGAAAATCATCTGGTATTGATACAAATATGTATGTGGAATCCTTTCACAAGGTACTGAAATATATTTATTTTAAAGGAAAAACAAACAGAAGGGTTGACAAGTGCATTCAAGTACTGCTTAAGTATGATCGAGACAAAGCTTTTTGATCGTTTTATCAAATTAGAAAAAGGAAAGCAACAAACGTCATCAACTGAGCAAAAAACTAACTTTATCTCAAATCAGTGATTTATATCACTCTTCAAGTTGCATCGTCTAATTCTAAAGAGGAGTCTATTGTAACTCATCAAACAAGTGTATGTCCCAATAAATGTTTGTGTCAGTTGTAACATAATGTATTCACATGTATTACTGCAATTGCATGGATGCTACAGTTAATCACACTATATGTAAGCACATTCATCTTGTTGTGAGATACAATCTGCAACTTGATTGCAAACACTCAGAAAATCAAGAAATCAATGACTCTACTGTTTCAAAAGAAAATTCCCCAAGTTTCAAACAGTCACTACTTCAAACTTTAACGAAATGTCGTCAGGATTCACTACATTATTATGAAGTTAAACAAAGATTGTTAAACAAGTTGTCTATACTTACAACTCAGGTCTCTATGTGTTAAGATACTCATGCACTTTTAGCTAGTAGAAAAACGTATATCCAAAGCAACCAGTGCTTGCAAATTAGTCTCACCTTGTAAGTTTAATACTCCTACTAAGCAAGTTCCTCCAAATAAAAATATTACACCACAGAGACCATTCTTGTCTACCAAAAAAAAAAGCAGAAAGCCGACAGTTAAGTTTGGTAAACAGTCATGTCAAGATAAGAAACTTATATATATTAATCTTATGAACCAATCACTTTATGATCCTGACAGAGAAGAATTGTTGAGAAGTAAGTTGTCATCACTTAATTATAACATTATGGTGATTCTCTCCTGATCAACTTTCAATAATTGTTTTGCAATAGAAATGCTTGGATGGTTTTGTGAACAACTTACGACAGTGGAAAAGTATTAAATGGACACATAGCTAGTACAGCAGAACTTCATGATGATACTCTGCCTGATGAAGTCATTGACAATGATATTTCTATTCTTAAGTCATTCTTTGATGATAAAGCATGGCTGCTGGTCCTACAAAAGGGTATGATGTAATATAATTTTTCAATTTAGCTAATATATATATATATATTTGTTGCAGCCTTGATATTTTTTTCTTGAGTATTTCTGCATCACGTGAGCGTTCTTTATTCTCCCATATTGTACAGTTGTTATTGTACGGTACAAGTAGCGCACACGTAGCAAGTAAAATCAATTGAAAACGCTTTGCAAACAGCTAAGAAAAAATATCAAGGCAGCAATAAAACTCTTGTCACACGTCGTACAATATGGGAACTATATTTTACTCGCACTCTATATTTTCACTAGCCTTAGGCTCGTGAAAATATTTCAATTGCTCTTAAAATATTTTCCCATATTGTACTCTGACTCGTGCTATAAGTATTATATATATATATATATATATAAATGTATGTATATATGCTTGCATGCATGCATGCAGGCATGTAAAATCCTACCTGAATAGTATCACAAATGAAATGGTAGCTACTAGCTATAGCTACAAAGCCTCATATCTTCACATGTTTGTTGATTACCATTGTTAACTATTTATGTCAGTGGCTACAAAGAGGGAAGAATGGAAATGTGGTGCTTGTACAGTAATCACAGCATGCAAAAATATGATACTCTGCGATGATTGCTTACTTTGGTTCCATTGGTAAGAATAATTTGTTAATAATAGCTATATAATGGCGAATATCCTGATACTAAATTCATTATTATATCATACAGGTCATGTGTGGAAGCAGAACCACAAGGCAACTGGTTTTGTAATTCCTACTATTCAAGCTCAACAAATTTGCATCCAAGAAGAACAATAATCAATGATTATCTATGTTATGGTTAGCTATATTTAGTCAATTGACAAAAAAAAAATGTAACATCTTAAAATGAAATTTTATTTTATATTTTATTTATTAGATGTAAAAATGAGCAAGTGACATCACTTTTTCATGTTTATGAGTGTTGCTTAGTAAAGAAGTGCATACATATTATAGAGGAGAAAATAGGTTGATTTTTGCCATTCTCCTCAGGTTGCTTGGCTATACATTTTAGTTTCCTATATATAGCATAGTACATATACAATTGTTTGCCTGTTCATTTTGCTTGCAGCATTATTCCAATTATGCTAAGCAAATTTGATTGATTACTTTTGATTCATTCTTGTTTTAACACTGGATTCATTCCTGTTTTAACATTGGATTCATTCCTGTTCGAACATTTGGATAACATTGGATCCATTCCCGTTTTAACATTGATATATTCCTGTTTCAACATGGAACATTCCTGTTTCAACATGGATGCAACTGTTTTAACAATGGATTCATTCCTACCTGAACACTGGATTCATTCCTGTTTAACACTTAATTCATTCCTGCTTTAACACTGGATTTATTCCTGGTTTAACATTGGATTCATTCCTGCTTTCTGGATTCGTTCCTGTTTCAACATGGATGCATTCCTGTTTTAACACTGGATTCATTCCTGTTTCAACATGGATGCATTCCTGTTTCAACACTGGATTCATTCCTGTTTTAACATTGGATTCATTATTTTCGCATGGAACATTCCTGTTTCAACATGGAACATTCCTGTTTCAACATGGAAGCAACTGTTTTAACAATGGATTCATTCCTACCGAACACTGGATTCATTCCTGTTTTAACACTCAATTCATTCCTGCTTTAACACTGGATTTATTCCTGGTTTAACATTGGATTCATTCCTGCTTTAATACTGGATTCATTCCTGTTTCAACATGGATTCATTCCTACCTGAACACTGGATTCATTCCTGTTTCAACATGGATGCATTACTGTTTTAGCACTGGATTCATTCCTGTTTTAACATTGGATTCATTCCTGCTTTAGTACTGGATTTATTCACTGGAATCATTCCTGCTTTAACACTGAATTCATTCTTGTTTTAACATTGGATTCATTCCTGTTGGAACGCTCCTGTTTTAAAACTGGATTAACGAGACGCGTAGGCGTTCGGCGCACAACTAAGAGTTCAAAGTTCAATGGATTCATTCCTGTATTTAGCGCTCGTCTTATTTCTGTGCTGTCGAGAGGGATTCACTTCTATGATTTCTCACCTGAGGAAGTCGTTGCTGGGCTACGGTTCGGCTATGAGCGGGAGCCATTACATGCCAAGGACCCTAACAGCATCAGGCTTGGGTGCGGTCCAGCTGGCACTCTGGGGCACCTTGGCAGAGAGGCTTCTGCTCACCTGGCACCTCTGCTCAATGCAGGATTTGATGCTCATGGGTATGTTTTAAGCAGTTATCTAAGGTGTGAGCTTTACATTGAGCAATTAATTTTTTTTTCCTGTTTATGTATATTAGCTAGTTAGCTATTGCTATTCATTCAATAATCAAAATAAACTTACTATTATTATGTAAATCCGGGTTATTATTTTCATTTTTCGGTGTTACTATAGTCTAGCTAAGTTGTATTTTTACTTTGGGGCCAGACTTAATTGTGCAAGCTAGACCAGGTCTTTTGCTAATGGGCGGACACTCGGGCCAGCTGAATTGATATTGTACAATTTTTTAAAAATTTACTTAATATTCTACATATATATTTGTTATTGGTTTATTATTCCACAAATACCTCGTTCAATTACACAAGGAATAATGATAATTTTTTTGTCAGTTTTTTCCCCCGTTCTATGTAATCCATTACGAATAATTATAATTGTTGTTATAAGATGGATACTAGTGGCTCATGTTTTGCCCAGGGTTACTACACTATCAATACTTATATCAGAACGCATTCAAACAGTCCAATCAGATTTCTTAATTCACAGTGAATGTATTTCATGCCCACCTCCTAGGAGTTAATATATTGTTGCCAAGGAGTCGTAGTACAAATCAGTTGCACCACTTGGTATGGTCAGCATGCCATTTACACTCTCCTCGAGCTTTTGGCCCTCGGTAGTGTAAATCCCGTATCGACCTCTACTTCTCATGATGTAACCTATATTATAAAAAAATAGATGACATGTGCATCTTAATCTTGCTCTTCTCCAGTTGCCCATAATGCCATTTTGATAATAAAGTTTCATTTCCTACAATAATTTGGCTGGGCCTAGCTGACACCAGACTCCAATGATGGAGGTAAAGGATTAGCTTCGTTAAGACACACCCGGGTCAATTCTTGTGGTATCTAGCCTGAGCAGCAGCATATCAATTCGGTCTGGCCTAATATTTTCAAAACTTACATTTTAAATTTATTTATTTAATAAATTTATGTTTTCATTTGTTTATATATTTTTCCCTTTTATTTAGGAAAGTCACCTCACGACCCTACTCCAGGATTCCTGGAAATAGGAGCTATCGTCACACAGTTTGTGACGTGGAGGTGCTTGTGAGAGGTCATCCTCAGCGTCAAGCAGAGGTGCAGGATGCTCTTGGTAATGCTCCTTTACGAAGACTAGTAATTAAACAACTTACGACAACAACTTATACACATACATCAACATTAAATAATTTGACGTTGGGTTTTCTAGATGGAAAGTAATTGAACTTAGATAATAAAAAATAACTCAATAAGACCCATAGCATTGGTCCAATCAACTTATTGGAATTCAATATAATCTTTGTTTGATTTTTTAATCAATAATTTATGGCTAGTTAGCTACTGCTTTGGTAATCATGTAGTCACCTAAAAATGAATACATTTTTATCTAAAAGTTTGTCTACCTTCTTCAAAAGCATTGCCACCAAATCTTAATCTGTAGCATGACTTAGAGGAAATAAATTCATTATTAGCAATAGTACAATAAATGTTCACCTAACACAGGAACATACACACATAACTATATAGCTAGCTACAGTTTAATGATAGCCCTATCAGTTACAGCAAGCTGGTTCTGTATCATTTTTGATTGCATTTCAACATATTCTTGTAATCGTGATTACATAGCTAGCTAGCTAATTCAACAAAAGTGTAAATGAGAAAATTTCATTTCAATTTTAGGCTAAGTGCAATATTACAGCAAAAACTCAGTGAAGTCATCAAATAATTAGCAGCAATATAAACATATATAATTTTCTTCCTCCAAGACTTTAGCAGAGACACCATTCTAGTGCACCCACAATGAACATATCAGTTTACATGATACCCACTCACATGTTCTGGGTTTGAAGTTGGTCTTTTCTTGTTGTATAGTATCTTCTTTGTGTTTCAACCTCCATTTTATACTTACAGATTGTGTAACATTGATTTTATTTTATTATCATGGTATTTATGTCTGCATTAAAAATTTTCTCTGTATGAAAATCAAATGAGGTTACTCTTTTATAGTATTCAAGATAAGATGATTATTTGAAGATGTTGTACATATTTTAGTGTCTGAAATTTTCATTGCAATCAAATGAACACGTTCACACACTGTATTATTGGTGTACTTAGATCTCGTCACTATATTGTTGTCAGGTGCCTTTAACTTGGCCAGTGTGCAAAATTAAATTAGGATTGTCTTCATTGCTGATACAATGCTTGACACCATAACTTGCCAATTCTTGAAAATATCATAACTTCCATATACGTCAAGAATATTAATAATGATTTGGTTTATTTTAAAGATTAAAAGGTTTATAAACAAGGGTATGGTGATGTATGTGATACTTAAATCTTGACATTTCTATTAGTGTTTATTTAGGGTCTTTGAAATTTATTTACAAGATGTTGAAGCTGGAGTGTATGTAGGCCAATGATAACCAGAAAAGCAATTGTATGAATATTCTGAACAAATACAAGCTGACACTTTGCTACTATCAGAGACTAAAGATACTGATGAGACCAGAAGGTTACTAAAGAGACTAGAAGAGACTAAAGAAACTGTAAGATACCAGTTATTACACAGGGTGAAAAAAAGTCCATTTACAACCATAACAAAATCCATACACTGTCTTGGTAATAAAAATTAACAAAAAATTTACAAGGCTGTAGAGGTTAACAAACTAGTTATCAATACATTATACACTAATTTACGATTTTGTTTTGGTTGTCAATGGACACTTTTCAGGCAGTGTTAGCTTAACTATACGGAATTATATCTATAAATAACTCTTAAAATGATGTAATAAGACTTTTACATGAAGAAACAACCCATTTTTTGTCAGTTTGCTAGCTACTTTAAAATGTCTACAAAATAAAAAAGAACCCACCCCCCTCACTTTTCTAGCTACTACCCAGTTGGCATTAACTAAGAGACTATGTGGAGACTGTAAATAACTGCTAGAGGTAATTGTAGTAAAGATAATGATTGCAAGCTACATGCTACAGTTACAAAGTACTTACATTTTGTTGTTTAATATTTTTCTAGTACTACTGTAAACAGACTTAAACTAGAGGCAATATACAAAAATTAATAATGGAATTACTAGAAATTTGTAAACATGGTCAGCTAACTTTGTGAACTGTGGCTAGCTTTCTTTAGGAAGCAATACAGATTGATTAAATAGCCATTTATTTTCAGGCAGTTAGTTTCAGCTCAGAGACTGCAAGAGTCGTTAAAAGATTTAAGCTAAGTTAGTCTCAAACTAGAGAGGATAAGAAATTGCAAGTGTTGAATACTATATGGGACTAAGCTGCTGAAAAAAAACTGTGAAGGCCTTAAATGATCTGAAAGTACAATATACAGAACCAAAACATTAGTTAGTAGCTAAATATTAGTTAGCTATAGCTAATGTAGGTTATTGTTCTTCTAAATATTACAGTTACCTTGGCTATGTGCATTCCTCAAGAAGCTAGAAAATTCCTATTGGCTGAGAACTAGACAACGTGACAACAATGTCTGACCTATATATTTCTTGAAAATAACACTAAACAGACCGAATCCGCTAGCATATTTGTTCCCCCTGACTACTACAGCTGGCTGATTTGGTCCGACCGGACCTAAAACCGCCCGGACCAAATTCCCTGCGACACCGGCAATTGCTGGGTCTGCTGGCCGTTTCGGCCACCCCTGCGGTTACTAGAAAATGTAAGTTCAAAAAATGGAGAGGACTCGGCTTCCCCAGCTTACCTATTTGTGTCGCCTATTGATCAATCTCATAGTGAAGTCGACCAGACCCTTTCTTTCTCCTGTCCGGTAATAGCCAGCGCGACAAACAACGCACTGTGCTAGCTTAGTAGCGTTTAAAGCGGGGGCGTTTCACGCTAAGCGTTATCACAACGACAGTTAAGAAAATCGGTATTACAACAATTATTTCAGTTGTGATAATGACGACGTTTACTCTAAATGATGTTAATATTATCTATGCAATGCTCGTATTTACTTTCGCATTACTATCTGATTCAAGGGAATGTTACACTTTGGGTTCTTCAAGTAAGATATATAATAGCTTATACTTAGCTAAATAGCAAAATTTCATTATAATTCAATAATTTTGTGTGCAGTTATGCAGGCAAAACCCAAAACTTCACTTTCCGTGGATATTTCATTCATAATCTCAGTTTTATTTTTGGAGAGCTTCTACAGTTTGAAATTGTGCTGGTAAGAAAATATTTCCAAATATTGTAACATGTCCCACATAGTGTTTATTTTCCAATATTATAGTATCACCATTCTGGAGAGAACATGAACTATTTCCAATAGAATTGCACTTCCAAGATGATGTTCAACAGGTATGTCTTTTAAGAAAATAGTTTTGAACATTTTGTACAATTCATAATTGTATTGGTACACACTAAGAGACCATATTCTGCATTTCAATTCCAGTATTTGATACTTTTAGAATTTACAACTCACTAAATTTTATATATAGCATTCAGCCGTGGACTTATTGACAATTCTATTTATTCTCGTACTACTCCACCCTCCGTTTTACTAGGTATTATTAATCAAAATGTGTAAACAAATGGCAACAATCAACAAAAGGTAATTCATTTCTTAATTCTCTGTAATTTGTTGGGAAAATATAAAATGATTATAATGATCATTTTTGAATTCAGCTCAACACATAAGAAGATGACCGGAAATGAGAAGTTTGCAAAAAATATAAAACGTAACAAAATCGCCAAAGCAAAGAATAGCCAAACACAAAAGGAACATCTTTAAACACAAGACTCTAGAAAAAGAGAACCACAATGTGAGTGTAAGGATCATTGTTAATCAATGTCTCTTAACAAGGTTGCTTGGTAGTGGTTTCTGATTATATTTAACAAGCTTATGTAAATACTTATGTAAATTGTGGTAATTTTTATTTTCACAATAAGTAATAAGAGAGACTTGTATTGAAAGTTACAAAATAGAGAAATCGTTATAAAATACCGACCTGGAAAGATGAATGGGAATACTGAGGGTCTGTCGATATAGGACTGGTACTAGGAAGAAGATGACTATTTAGAATATTTAGCTACTAACTAACCCATTAGATGTATTCTCTCTCTTTATGCAGGCTATTTTTTTTTTACGCAATGCAGAATTGATAAATGTTTGGCTGTTGGTGATTTTGAACCCAGGACCACTTGTTTAATGCTCTACCACAGAGCGAATAGACAAATGAACACTTCAATTCTGTTTGTAACTGTTAATGATTACTGTTATGCCAATGTTTCGCTCTCAACAGATCAGTTGAATTTTCATTCTTTAAAGGATTCTTTTCTACGTGGAATTTTTTACTTCAGTTTATAATTCACAGTTTCTTCCTCCTTCTTTTACTCATTAGATTTAATCTCTCTTTCACAATTCTTCAAAAAATGCAAAATAAAAAATTTGGCCGCCACTGGTGTTAAAGCTTGCTTAGCTACAACTCTTTAGAGATTTGAAAATGTGAATGTGCAAAAGTTTACTACAACATTTATGCCAAGGTTTATTAATTCAGACATGCCTTTGAAATAATTGTTTCTATTATTACCAGGTCATAAAGGCAAGCATGAGTCCACACGTAACTCTTTATGTGCTTCAATATTTTTTGTATTCCTTTAGACAAACAGTCAATTGGTGAAATTACATTCTATAGAGACAAAGGTGAGTAGCAATTGTACCACATCAATATATTGTATCCATGACATTTGATTACCACAGGCTGAGTAATTTGAAGTTGAAGTTAACGGATCTCGAAGACAGCTAATATTTGTGCCTGGCATGATAATTTTATAAGTCTACTCAGTCAGAAATAACGAAATAGTAATATTTTTTGACATATCCATGGAGATAAATCTTTCTCAGCATATATGAAATGCACATTATATTTTATTCTGTTATGCTATGATTATATTTTCAATATGTAGGATAGAAACAAAGAACTGATGAAATAGAACAAAAAGTAAGTCATAAGTGACACACAGCTGTACTAAAAATAGATAAAGCAGAAATCACATGGTCTATAAGTTTATACATTACAATATTACAATAGTCCATTGAGTTAATATAGGAGAGCCGCCTATTTAAGCCATCAGGAGCTATATGTATAATGGTCAGTATTATTTGTAATATGTACGAATAAGTATGCTTGTTAAGTCCATAGGGTTGTTTTTATTGCATTAAAATTCTGCATTATTTATTATTATTTCTGTACTCTGTACATTTTACGTGACCTTAATGTTATTTCACCATTAGAGGATCCTCTACATTTGACAAGTTTCGTTCTGTATTTGTTTTTGCTGCCTATAACATGTCTGTATTCAATTGGAAATTTTCCCAATGGTGGGCAAATGCAATATTGTAGATTGTCTACTCTATTATGTAATTATGAATATAAAGAAGTAGGAGTGTATTAATATTTGATGCAAAATAACTTAGTAAACTCATTACAATTGTGCAATTTGATAAAATATTCTATAGCTACATATATATATAAGCCGGCTCAGGTGTAACCGGAAACCCCGCTCCCCGATCAGCTTGGGCTGACTGGGGTGTAATTAACGGGGCGGGGCAAGCCCCTTTAATTCCGGCACCCACGTTTTCACGGTAAACAGGCAAGCTGTATATATAATTTTACAGGAAGAAAAAGAACAATCGAGGAGTGAAGAAGAAAGTGTATAAAGTTACTGAAATAAAAGGATGATAGATTTAATTAAAAATTACTTTAGTCACTGTAAACTACACTCAATTCTATCACTATAGCTGTATGGTGTTTATATGATATGGTTAGCATAAGTCCCCAATTATCAGCAGACTTCTGGCTAAACTAAAGTATGATATTTGCTTTGGCTTCTTCATGAAGATGTAGAACTGGGCAAATATGACTGACGTGTGTGTATAAAAGTTAGATTCACAGAAATTGTGCTGTTTCTAATTACACTTGTTAAGTTCTTTGTGAAGTTTTTCTGTTTCATATGCTTAGTTTGTGTCGTTCAAATCACCTTTGAAAAAAACTGTCCATAAAAAAAGTTTAATAAAATGAAGTAAAAGGTTATAAATACGCACAATTCAGTGGTGTTGGTCTAGTTTAGCATTCCTGTGGAGTAAGTGAGCTTTTAGAGAGAACTTGACACTAAATATGGCTACAAAATACACCACAGCCAATAATTGAAGTGTGTAAACGAAAACTGGTGTCTGACCAATTTTCTTGAACAGCCTATTCCTCTCCTCCAAGGAAAGTAGTAGCAGAAAAGTTACCTTGAATACAATTAGTAATAAACTAGTGTCATAAGTTGTGATAGTTCATTTATATAGTTTTGTACATATAGGTAGACAGCCAATTCAAACGATCGTGTGTTGTATATATACAAGTGAGTTTCATATGTGCATACATCTAAACATGTATGTTCTTCCTATACATTTTGCATGATTCATGTATTGACTAATATACATGCGTGTATTCTGCTTGCACATTTTACAACAGTCAGATTACGTACCGTAGGTTTTTACCTATATAAATATTATATGTAAATTATATATATATATATGTGACAGGCTCTGCAAAAACCAGGAATTTTGGCAAAAGTGTCAAAGCTGTAAAAACAGTAAAAATACTGACTGTGGTCAAATTTGCTGAATTTTTTGAATTTTTCACTTATTATTAAGTACAGTAATTGTTCTATCATTATGCCTCAAAGTTTAAAAAGTTTGTATCACATCAAGTGCACTATTGAAAGAAAATTCTTTTTTTTTTAACATTTTATTTCTTCTCAGCTTATACGGAAATTAGCAATACATAAAGCGTGGGATGTATGGGAATCCCGTGTGAACAACAGTAAAGTTTTCAGGGTTTTCTGGTTACTCGAAAGGTTGGTTACTACAAATCTTACTGTTCAGGTCTGAACAGCAATGAATGTCATAGCAGTCATTAATGAACGTTGTCATGCTGTGCGGCACAACAGCACAACTCCTTAACTTGAAACAGTACACACTTAAACACTTAATGTTCCATTCATTAGACATGCCACTTCATTCTTTTTTGTCTGCTATATAAACCTCGTCTGTTTCACTGTTTCGCTCTCTTTTTGAATAAAAATAATATCAAATCTAATCACTTACCACAATAGTAAAGTTTTCAGGGTTTTCTGGTTACTCAAAAGGTTGGTTACTACAAATCATGGAACCCTTGATTAATTACTCACTATTGTAGTGATTCTTACCACAATAGCAAAGTTTTCAGGGTTTTCTGGTTACTCGAAAGGTTGGTTACTACAAATCATGGAACCCTTGATTAATTACACTCACTATTGTAGTGATTCTTACCACAATAGCAAAGTTTTCAGGGTTTTCTGGTTACTCGAAAGGTTGGTTACTACAAATCATGGAACCCTTGATTAATTACACTCACTATTGTAGTGATTCTTACCACAATAGCAAAGTTTTCAGGGTTTTCTGGTTACTCGAAAGGTTGGTTACTACAAATCATTGATTAATTACTCACTATTGTTCAAGTGATTCTTACCGTACTTTAGAATAGCCTATTCTACTTAGTAAGTGGCACACCAGAAACCCACTCCATTTTTACTCACATTTTGAATGCCCATAGTAAAAATTCTGTGTACACTATGTTATATGAGTAATTTTCAATAGGTATCAGGATTTTCAATTTTTTAAGCAAATTCCTGGATTTTGCAGAGCCTGTCACAAATATATAATTTACATACATGTATATATTTATTTATTTACAGGAGGATAATGAAGAACCAATTAAAGCAGAAGCTACATTAAGTCAAAAAAGTAAAATAAATTCTGAAATTAGGTGTAGTGGTTGTAAATTGTGTCCAGTTATTTCTAATATTGCTAATAAGAGACTTATAATATGCTACAATTTGATAACATGCAATTAGCTTTGGTTGATTTATTGTTGTCTTGTCTAATTACAATAGATTGAGTAAAGTACATCAACTTCCGTTTATATTGACAAGGACAGAATGGAAGTAGTCAAATCTGAACAAACACAGCAACACTATCTCAAGGTAGTACTACTCTATTGATCTATTCCATAAGATGTTCTACCATTTTCCAATTACTTTGTCAGCTATTATTCCTTTCCACATAGGAAATTTATTAAATATTATATACTGTACCTACTTAAAAATCTCCAAACACTCGACATCTGCGTTCACTAACCACTTCCTTCTGCCAAAATCAAGTCAGGAATTTGGCTAGTGAGGAGTTTCAGACAAAGAATCTTCAACAGATAAAGAAATCAAGGAGTAAAAGGAACTGTCCAAACTACATAATCACGCAATTTGCCAATGCACCAGCTGCTATGCAGCCATTACTATCAACCTAGCCCTCTCTTCGAAATTTCTGGCTATAGGTCTGCTGACTAGATGTTTGTGGTTGTAGGTGCAGACTAGATATTGTCCTAAACTTGTGAGCCCCACTCCCTGCCTTGCAGAGCTCCCCTGGCTTATAGTCTGGAGGGGTAGCAACCCACTCTGGTTATTAAGCCTGTACTACTGTGTGCATGTCTTGCAGGACCTCTGCTACTCAGCATCCCACGCTTTCCTACAACCGGGCATCCCACGCTTTCCAACATGAGACTTTCTGAGCAATCGCCCTACGACATAGCTATGCCTTCCCCTAGCCATCGCCCTATGATATATGTAAATAAAACTGACTAATAAAACTGAGGTAGCTAAAGCATTTTATTAAAATGAGATATAAAATAGAAGGCAAGTCAATATTTCTAGACTCTTGAATTAGAGAGGAATTTACAATAACAGGTATATTTGTACATATGAATATATGTGTGTATGTACCTAATGGCATTGTGTACAAATATACTGTTTTTAGTTGAGCTAGATATAGTTGTAGTTGTCAGTCCTCCCACAACTTATCATCTGCTTATGGCCGGAGAGGGGCGAGACACACGTTCAGTTCCGAGAATCTGGGCAGGTTCCGCCCCACATTTCCGACTTGCAAGATACTTAAAGCGCATTTGTGGGGCCTGAAAGGAGTTGTAATCTGAGTGCTAATGGTGACAGAATTAATTCAAAAATTTAAGCTGGAAACCGCTAAATCGAAACAAGAAAGATGGAAAATAGCACAATTCTCTAACAGTTGGAGTAGCTATTCTTCACTTGTAATAATGAAAAGTAATCATGCACTGTGATTCACAAAGATAACCAGGACACAAAGATAGAACATTATGATCATCAGAAGCATGAGGTAGTTTTCAAGTCATTATCAATAAAAGTATATCTCTATCTAACAATCATCAAGGTTTAGTTGCATTCTTATACAATGAATTGTAATTGTTGGTATGAAACTGCATTAGATTGGTACTAATTAATTCTTAGTCAAAAATTCAGCTCACTCTCAAAGCTTAGTTGGCGAAAAAATATTCTTTATTTAGAAACCAACAATAATAGAATACAACACATCAATTCTACATAGATATTGGGGTGGAAGTGTATTATAATGAAATTTCAAGGTCACAAAATTATTAGGCGCACTAGCTAATAAGAAAATGTCCTAGCCAATTTATTAGTTCACTGAACATACAGCTCCAGCTCTATCAAGTTTATTTTTTCATTGCTGAAACTTTCATCTGAGCAAATACGTACTTGTAAATCACTCGTGAAAGTAGAATTGAAGGCCACGTTGAACCAAGGCGGGTTGTTGTAATCACAGCACGCTTCTGCGCTACAGCCAACTCCATCCCAAACATAGACGTCACTAGCTTCGTGGGTGTCACAGAAGTAATTGGTGCCGACATAGTCTGGGAATGGATGGTTATTTTGATTGCTACAGGGACAGCGAGGCTGTCTAGTGTTCCAGTCAGCGGCGAAGGTCCACACATGCGTAGGTGTAGTTGTAGCTAGAAAGAGATTGACCCCGTCTGCATAGTTAAAACCTGTTCTAGCTGAACTCCAATCTTTAAAAGCGTCATTCGTTCCACTTGCATGCCCTAAAGCACGTCCACACACTCTCTGGTAGACAGTTTCTGTAGAAATGGTAGCAAGACTGCATCCTGGGGCGGTTGTTTGGGAGCACGACCTCGGATTTGAAGACAGTGTCCATCCCCTAAGGCATGTCTCCTCAGTGTTGCTCATATTTAAAGAAATAACTTGTTTCCAGAGTCCTCCACCACAATCTGGCACCTCTTTAAATTGTAAAGCTTCTAGGATAACTTGTTGGCTTATCTCTCGTATTTCGTTAGCAGAGTAGCAGCCTCCATCGCGACGAATTATTGACGGACTAATTTTTTGAGAAAGTAGACCAGAAAACAAAGCATAAAGTATACAAGCTACAGAAAGAAATGTGCTATTTTCCATCTTTCTCGTTTCGATTTAGCGGTTTCTAGCTTTAAGTTTGAATAAATTCTAATTTCAGGCCCCACAAATGCGCTTTAAGTATCTTGCAAGTCGGAAATGTGGGGCGGAACCTGCCCAGATTCTCGGAACTAAACTGTGTGTCTCGCCCCTCTCACGGCCATAAGTAGATTAGTTGGGGAGGGCTGACAACTACAACTATAGCTAGCTGTACTAAAACAGTATTTGTTGTATGTTAGCGGATACAAAATTAAATAGCATTCACAACTTATAACCAGCAGGGTAGTAGCATCATGGGGACTCCTGTGAGTACCCATTTAAATTAACTGTGATTTCTCCATCTGAAGTCAAATAGCTAGAATAAAGAAATAGCACAGGAAATACTGGAACATTTAATGCCACTATGCAGCCATTACTATCAACCTACGGTACGCCCTCTCTTTGAATTTAGGGTATTTAGGTATGCTGACTAGATTGTTGGGTTGTTGGTAGGGGCAGACGTGACTACTGTGCAATACTTGTGAGCCATACTCCCTGCCTTGAAGAGGATTGTTCTGCTATGAACCAGGCAGGAGCAGAGTCTCCCTTGTTTATAGTCTGGAGGGACAAGCAGCCACTCTGGTTATTATGCATGGGGGCTACGGGTGGGGAGAGGTCTTGCACGAGCTTGTTTACTCGCATCTTGCACTTCCTAGGAAGTATGGCTTACCCCAACCATCATCCTACGATATAGACCCCACAATGTCTGCTGAGAAAATGCTATTTAGTGAGGATAGTTAGTAGCTGGTTGGTGAAATTATTAATGAAGTGAGTACAACTTGGGTTGTGTGAACTCTGTAGTGAGGGTTGAGCAATGTATAGGATGGCAAAATGAGACTCCTAAATTCTAAAGCACCGACTACGCATATGGGAGAAGAATAATAGATGCCAGAGGATTTTAGCTATTGCTGGGGGGGGGGCGTTTTGGTTTTATAAAGTAAAGTCCAGGAATTATCACCCCAACCCCCCCCCCCCCCTTCCCCTTCCCCATTGTATTCAGTTTAGCTACTGAACTACTGTCTTATTGATTTTATGATTGCTCTTATGATTAGTTTTGTACTTTATCCTATATTATGTACATAATATATATGTATAGGCCTCTTCCACCACTCGTGAGACGGACCTGGTTTTAACAGCTGGCCATTTCCTAATTGATACGGCCATCAAGGATCATCCAACATATACGGAAGTGTGCATAGCACACCAACTAAGGTGAAGTCGCAATATGCACACCATTTTTGGAGTGCACAGCACACCAAATCTGGTGTGCTCAACACTATGGATAGCACACTATTTTAGGTGTGTTGTGCACACTTCTGATTTGAGCACACCATTACGATAATTTTTTAAACAGTGTATTATTAACATAATGAGCCAAAATCCAGAAGAATGTTCTGAAGATCTTGATTGTAGCAATGACTTTGCTAGATTTCATGTGGGTAAACTATATCTCTATCCTAGGATTTTTGGGGTGCAAAATCACAGTGTCTGGTAATAGTTTTTCAATTAAACTTTAAGCTTGGATGTTACAAAACAAATTTGCATATTCTGAAAAACAACCAATTAATATTTTTAAATGCCTAAAAGAAAACAAGCATTTCATAATTTTGGTTTCTAGAATTCCAAAATCAACTGTGATTTCCGTTAGTGTTCAATGTCTTCCATGTTCTATGAAACTGCAGCTGAGCAGAAAATGAAATGTGTATCTCATTTCCAATTGGACCAGACATGTTAGAAATTGTGAAAAGCTAAATAAAACTCGACCAAATCAAGATACAAAACAAAAGCCACTAAGCATGTTCTTGTCACCTACTAGCTATTCAAGTAGCTCCTCTCCTGGCATTGACTACTCATTGTCTGAGGAATTTGAATGCCATGTAGTCGATAAGCCTTCTTCAAATACTTTAAATAGTAAGGAGTCGGAGCTCTTGACTTCTAGTCCTTTGGCTAAACTGGATTTATCCTCAGGTAAAGGCAGCGATTCTGAATCTTTGAGTGTGATTGATTGGTCACTGGGTGCTAGAATAGCCAGAAAACTAATTCAAGTTTGTGATGATGTAAATCAGACAAGAATAACCAATTTTTTTTCTGCTCTTGATGACATTGAGCGTCTGGATGGCCAAAGAAAACAAAAAGCTTACTTTTTTACTAGAACAAGCCACTAATCAAGATTTCTGTAGTGAGTCAGATAGTCTTTCATCATTGACAGCTGTTCGCGAATTATTTGGAGGAAATGCCAACCGAGTCTGTGGCAGATGTGGAAAAAGATATTGTTGCTCTTTCTGAAGCTAATTTAATCAATTCTGGAGTCAAAAATAAACTTATTAACCTTAAAAAAGCTCTCCCACAATACAAAAAATGTTCTGATAACGCACTACTTCAAAGTACCAGATAATAAGTGACAGTTCCAAGTGTCCTGAGGAGCCAATTTCACCCTTTATTAAGGTGAATGGAGAAAACAATTCTTTTTTTATTCGAAAGACAACTGCTCTATGGCTCTTTCAGGAAGTGAATGTGTTTCTTCTGACAGACTTTTCTGGGTTAGAGCAAAGCAACCATGCTCTTCAGAGAACTCTAAAATCCAAACAAGTGTTCAAAATGTTAGTAATTTACCATTGGTTAGTACAACAGTGAATCTGGGAGATATCTGTGGCTTTGTAATGACTGAAGGCTGGGAAATTGGGAAAGTATTACAGTTTTCTAAGATTAAGGGTAAATTACTGAGTGATTGGCAATATAAAGGTACTTCAGCTGAACCTAGAGATAATATTGGAGTTTGTGTTCATGGTTTGAAAATGCATGTGGCTTTTCTGAAAATGTTTTTCAATTAAGTGTTTGCCAGATTGTTGTACACTCATTCATTCCTCTTTCTTCATATGTTTGCACTCTTACTAGCAATTGTATTTTGAGAACTAGCCAGAACAGTAACTGTCAATATTCTGGTATTATGTCTGTTGTACCTGACAAAATGGCTACAACAAAATATCTGGAACTTACTGAAGATTGTATGAAGTTTATAATCAGTAAGATTTCTGTAAATCACGAACAAGTGTCAGAAACTGCAGTTTGGCTCAAAATTGATCGTACTCATTTATAGCTATATGTCTGATAAAGCAGTACTTTTGGCAACAACTAGTGTCTTAATGATAACCATATGATGTGTGCTCAGCTCTTGTTAAAACAAGAATTTCCTGCTATTGAGGGCCTACAGTCTACTCTCAGGCAACAAACTCGACTACAGCAAACTCGACTATAGCCACTCCCCAAAAATAGCCTTCAAATTGTTTTTATCAATGACAATCACTGGATTGTCACCTCCACAGTGAATTGCCCAAGTGAAGTAGACATTTTAGTATATGACTCTGTATACTGTAAAGTCAGTGAACAGACAAAAATTTTGCTAGCTGAATTGCTGTATACCAATAAGCGGAGTTCACTATTGGATTAGCTAATGTTTCGAAGCAATCGGGATCAAGTGATTGTGGATTATTCTCAGTAGCATATATCAGATATAGCATTTGGCCTAGATCCATCTCATCATGTTTATCAGCATTCAGATATAAGAGAGATCATTTTTTTGTTAAGAGCAGAAGAAAATGGAGCCTTTTCCAGTGGTCAAGAATCGAACTTTGAGAAACAAGTATTCCCCGATTGCAGTAAAGATCTACTGTTATTGTCGCCGTACTGACCATTATGGAACTGAAATGGTTAGCTGTGATGGACCATGTGGAGAATGGTTTCATTTAGAGTGCTTGGGTGACAGTTCAGTTAGCTTTGACAAATGGTATTGTAACTATTGCTCTCAGTTTTGTATTAGCTAGTTAACTTCAATTAAAATTTCATTCATACTTTCATACTAGTTTCCCCTCTCCATTTATGTACTTTACTTCTTTGCTCATTCATTTCTGCAGTTTTCAATATTGATGACGAATTTAACTTTTTTATTACCCTTTTGATCTTAAAGTAATATATACATTAAGAGCTAGTACAGAAACTAGAGTATAACAATTATTAGTTAGTCAGTTAATATTGAGCTTTAAATTAAGTATGTAAATGAATATGAGCTAAGTGCACTATCTCTAGTCATTAATTATACTAGCTGAATGAGAGATGTTTTACATTCATTTTAGAATCTATATGACACGATGACTAAATTTTTCAGCATATCCATATAAAAGTTAGCCAGAAAGCAGAATATCGGATGATGCCATCATGCTAGAAAGAACAAATCAATCCAAACAGGTTTAAGCCTAAGCAAGTTTTGTACCTTTTAATTGACTTTAGCTATGCAACAGATTGTTACAGCAAAATCAGAAAGACTTGTAAAAATTAACTGAAATCACTGATCGAAATCATGAAATCACTGACCGATATCATGAAATCTTAACGGAAATTTCAAGATTTCGAAATCTCGTACGCTATAATCTGGAGTGGCGAACCCCTCGGTTCTTTAAGGCCTGAAATAGATAATGAACAGGGTGATGATCATATGGGCGGTGATAAAATTACGAACACTCCAACTTGCAGTTTTGTGGATGAAACAGAAGAGTTGAAAAAGACTATTGATTGTCAAGTTAAAATCATCGAAGACTTACAACAAACAGTGCAGAATCTTACAATGAAGATAAGGCCACTTCCGTTCTCTGAGCAGACATTTAAAAATGACGAGTGTGTCAATTTTTATACAGGCTTACCAAATCTAACCATATTGAAAGCAATATTCGAGCATGTTATGCCTGCCATCTCACTTTCCGAAAGTAGCAAGTTAATGACATGACTAGTAGACAGGATGACCCACCAAAAGGTTGGGGGAGAAACATTGCTCACCTCACTACAGAGTTCACAACCAATTTTGTACCACTTCCTTAATAATTTACCTACCGGCTAAATAACTACTCACTAGAAATGCAATATTTTTACTCACAAGATTGTGGGTACGTGATAAGCCCTTATCACGGGGAAGCCATATATCGTAGGATGATGGCTGAAGAGAAAGGCATGGGGAAGTCATATGTCGTACGTTGATGGCACAGGGGAAGCCATGTGTCCTAGGAAAGTGCTAGAACATTATGATCATCAGAAGCATGAGGTAGTTTTCAAGTCATTATCAATAAAAGTATATCTCTATCTAACAATCATCAAGGTTTAGTTGCATTCTTATACAATGAATTGTAATTGTTGGTATGAAACTGCATTAGATTGGTACTAATTAATTCTTAGTCAAAAATTCAGCTCACTCTCAAAGCTTAGTTGGCGAAAAAATATTCTTTATTTAGAAACCAACAATAATAGAATACAACACATCAATTCTACATAGATATTGGGGTGGAAGTGTATTATAATGAAATTTCAAGGTCACAAAATTATTAGGCGCACTAGCTAATAAGAAAATGTCCTAGCCAATTTATTAGTTCACTGAACATACAGCTCCAGCTCTATCAAGTTTATTTTTTCATTGCTGAAACTTTCATCTGAGCAAATACGTACTTGTAAATCACTCGTGAAAGTAGAATTGAAGGCCACGTTGAACCAAGGCGGGTTGTTGTAATCACAGCACGCTTCTGCGCTACAGCCAACTCCATCCCAAACATAGACGTCACTAGCTTCGTGGGTGTCACAGAAGTAATTGGTGCCGACATAGTCTGGGAATGGATGGTTATTTTGATTGCTACAGGGACAGCGAGGCTGTCTAGTGTTCCAGTCAGCGGCGAAGGTCCACACATGCGTAGGTGTAGTTGTAGCTAGAAAGAGATTGACCCCGTCTGCATAGTTAAAACCTGTTCTAGCTGAACTCCAATCTTTAAAAGCGTCATTCGTTCCACTTGCATGCCCTAAAGCACGTCCACACACTCTCTGGTAGACAGTTTCTGTAGAAATGGTAGCAAGACTGCATCCTGGGGCGGTTGTTTGGGAGCACGACCTCGGATTTGAAGACAGTGTCCATCCCCTAAGGCATGTCTCCTCAGTGTTGCTCATATTTAAAGAAATAACTTGTTTCCAGAGTCCTCCACCACAATCTGGCACCTCTTTAAATTGTAAAGCTTCTAGGATAACTTGTTGGCTTATCTCTCGTATTTCGTTAGCAGAGTAGCAGCCTCCATCGCGACGAATTATTGACGGACTAATTTTTTGAGAAAGTAGACCAGAAAACAAAGCATAAAGTATACAAGCTACAGAAAGAAATGTGCTATTTTCCATCTTTCTCGTTTCGATTTAGCGGTTTCTAGCTTTAAGTTTGAATAAATTCTAATTTCAGGCCCCACAAATGCGCTTTAAGTATCTTGCAAGTCGGAAATGTGGGGCGGAACTTGCCCAGATTCTCGGAACTAAACTGTGTGTCTCGCCCCTCTCACGGCCATAAGTAGATTAGTTGGGGAGGGCTGACAACTACAACTATAGCTAGCTGTACTAAAAACAGTATTTGTTGTATGTTAGGGATACAAAATTAAATAGCATTCACAACTTATAACCAGCAGGGGTAGTAGCATCATGGGGACTCCTGTGAGCACCCATTTAAATTAACTGTGATTTCTCCATTTTATAGTTCTGAAGTCAAATAAGTGGTAGCTAGAATAAAGAAATAGCACAGGAAATACTGGAACATTTAATGCCACTATGCAGCCATTACTATCAACCTAGGCAGCCCTCTCTTTGAAATTTCTGGCTATTATAGGTCTGCTGACTAGATGTTTGGTGTTGTAGGTGCAGACTTGCTACTGTGCAATATTTGTGAGCCCCACTCCCTGCCTTGCAGAGGATTCTCCTAGAACCAGGCCAGGCAGAGCTCCCCTTGTTTATAGTCTGGAGGGACAGCAGCCCACTCTGGTTATTATGCCTGGGGCTACTGTGGGCAGGTCTTGCACGAGCTCTGTTACTCAGCATCTCGCACTTTCCTAGGACATATGGCTTCCCCCAACCATCATCCTACGATATAGTACCCACAATCTTGTGAGTAAAAATATTGCATTTCTAGTGAGTAGTTATTTAGCTGGTTGGTAAATTATTAATGAAGTGGTACAAATTTGGCTGTGAACTCTGTAGTGAGGTGAGCAATGACTAAGATGGCAAAAAGCCTAAATTATAAAGCACCAGACCTACAACTATGGTGAGAAGAATAAAGCTGGCCAGATTTTAGCTATTGCTGGGCTTCATACAAGTAAAGTCCAGGAATTATCCCCCAACCCCCCCCCCCCTCCCCTTCCCCATTGTATTCAGTTTAGCTACTGAACTACTGTCTTATTGATTTTATGATTGCTCTTATGATTAGTTTTGTACTTTATCCTGTATGTATATAATATATATGTATATGTATAGGCCTCTTCCACCACTCGTGAAACGGACCTGGTTTTAACAGCTGGCCGTTTCCTAATTGATACGGCCATCAAGGATCATCCAACATATACGGAAGTGTGCATAGCACACCAACTAAGGTGTGCTGATGAAGTCGCAATATGCACACCATTTTTGGAGTGCACAGCACACCAAATCTGGTGTGCTCAACACTAAAATATGTGTGGATAGCACACTATTTTAGGTGTGTTGTGCACACTTCTGATTTGAGCACACCATTACGATATTCTTTTTTAATTTTTTCAACAGTGGATTATTAACATAATGATACGATATGAGCCAAAATCCAGAAGAATGTTCTGAAGATCTTGATTGAGCTTCTGCCTTCTATTCTTTCTTTATCTGACCAGTAAAACTTTGAAGGAAAATAGCATCTTCTTATGTAGCAATGACTTTGCTAGATTTCATGTGGGTAAACTATATCTCTATCCTAGGATTTTTGGGGTGCAAAATCACAGTGTCTGGCAATAGTTTTTCAATTAAACTTTAAGCTTGGATGTTACAAAACAAATTTGCATATTCTGAAATGACTAAATTACTTGTAATTTTAGATTGACAGCTGCTTTTGTTGGGTTTTATAAGAGTAACAGTTTGAATACTGACTGTAGTTTCTTAATTTGATAGTCTCTTAGTTTGAGGTTATGATTTTAGGATCTTTCCAATGACAGGCAGTTAAATGTATACTATGTCAATGCGTTTTATATGACATTTTTTGTTTTGTATATAGCTCAATGCTGCGATTTGATGTTGGCTCTTAAATATAGAAATGTCAGATAATAACGAAATTGACACAGTTTCTGATGTGGTAGTGTTAATGAAAGCAAAGTTACCACCATATGTGGTAGATGCTTTCTTGCAGCTGGATATGATACACAAGAAGTAATATCTTCAATGAATATTGGAGATAATGATAACAATTCTATCGACATTATCGAGTCATACATTCAAAAATACTATGCTGGAAATAAAGATTTTTACAATGATATGACCCCAGATGTGCAACTTCCGTTCGTATTTTCGCCTGGTCATCGACAGCGTATATGTAGTTTTGTGTCAGAGGTGAAACATAAATACTATACTGATCTGAATATGGGCAGACAGGTTTCTCCAATAGCTCCCAAAAAAACTCGGTTGCATGTTTCAAGTTATCAAACCGATAGTGACATTGAGCCAGAAGATAGAGAATTAACCATTAGTTCAGTTTCTAACCAAGTTCGTCAGAACATTTCTAAATGGGTAAGAAAACAACCAATTAATAATTTTAAATGCCTAAAAGAAAACAAGCATTTTATAGTTTTGGTTTCTAGAATTCCAAAATCAACTGTGATTTTCGTTAGTGTTCAATGTCTTCCATGTTCTATGAAACTGCAGCTGAGCAGAAAATGAAATGTGTATCTCATTTCCAATTGGACCAGACATGTTAGAAATTGTGAAAAGCTAAATAAAACTCGACCAAATCAAGATACAAAACAAAAGCCACTAAGCATGTTCTTGTCACCTACTAGCTAATCAAGTATCTCCTCTCCTGGCATTGACTACTCATTGTCTGAGGAATTTGAATGCCATGTAGTCGATAAGCCTTCTTCAAATACTTTAAATAGTAAGGAGTCGGAGCTCTTGACTTCTAGTCCTATGGCTAAACTGGATTTATCCTCAGGTAAAGGCAGCGATTCTGAATCTTTGAGTGTGATTGATTGGTCACGGGGTGCTAGAATAACCAGAAAACTAATTCAAGTTTGTGATGATGTAAATCAGACAAGAATAACCAATTTTTTTTCTGTTCTTGATGACATTGAGCGTCTGGCCAAAGAAAACAAAAAGCTTACTTTTTTACTTGAACAAGCCACTAATCAAGATTTCTGTAGTGAGTCAGATAGTCTTTCATCATTGACAGCTGTTCTTAAGCGAATTATTTGGAGGAAATGCCAACCGTGTCTGTGGCAGATGTGGAAAAAGATATTGTTGCTCTTTCTGAAGCTAATTTAATCAATTCTGGAGTCAAAAATAAACTTATTAACCTTAAAAAAGCTCTCCCACAATACAAAAAATGTTCTGATAACGCACTACTTCAAAGTACCAGATAATAAGTGACAGTTCCAAGTGTCCTGAGGAGCCAATTTCACCCTTTATTAAGGTGAATGGAGAAAACAATTCTTTTTTTATTTGAAAGACAACTGCTCTATGGCTCTTTCAGGAAGTGAATGTGTTTCTTCTGACAGACTTTTCCGGGTTAGAGCAAAGCAACCATGCTCTTCAGAGAACTCTAAAATCCAAACAAGTGTTCAAAATGTTAGTAATTTACCATTGGTTAGTACAACAGTGAATCTGGGAGATATTTGTGTCTTTGTAATGACTGAAGGCTGGGAAATTGGGAAAGTATTACAGTTTTTTAAGATTAAGGGTAAATTACTGAGTGATCGGCAATATAAAGGTACTTCAGCTAGAGATAATATTGGAGTTTTGTGTTCATGGTTTGAAAATGCATGTGACTTTTCTGAAAATGTTTTTCAATTAAGTGTTTGCCAGAATGTTGTACACTCATTCATTCCTCTTTCTTCATATGTTTGCACTCTTACTAGCAATTGTATTTTGAGAACTAGCCAGAACAGTAACTGTCAATATTCTGGTATTTGTTGTACCTGACAAAATGGCTACAACAAAATATCTGGAACTTATTGAAGATTGTATGAAGTTTATAATCAGTAAGATTTCTGTAAATCACGAACAAGTGTCAGAAACTGCAGTTTGGCTTAAAATTGATCGTACTCATTTATAGCTATATGTCTGATAAAGCACAACAACTGAGTGTCTTAATGATAACCGTGCTCAGCTCTTGTTAAAACAAGAATTTCCTGCTATTGAGGGCCTACAGTCTATTCTCAGGCAACAAACTCGACTACAGCAAACTCGACTATAGCCACTCCCCAAAAATAGCCTTCAAATTTTTTTTATCAATGACAATCACTGGATTGCCACCTCCACAGTGAATTGCCCAAGTGAAGTAGACATTTTAGAACATGACTCTGTATACTGTAAAGTCAGTGAACAAACAAAAATTTTTTTGCTAGCTCTGAATTGCTGTATACTAATAAGCGGAGTTCACTATTGGATTAGCTAATGTTTCGAAGCAATCGGGATCAAGTGATTGTGGATTATTCTCAGTAGCACATATAACAGATATAGCATTTGGCCTAGATCCATCTCATTATGTTTATCAGCATTCAGATATGAGAGATCATTTTTTTGTTAAGAGCAGAAGAAAATGGAGCCTTTTCCAGTGGTCAAGAATCGAACTTTGAGAAACAAGTATTCTCCGATTGCAGTAAAGATCTACTGTTATTGTCGCCGTACTGACCATTACGGAACTGAAATGGTTAGCTGTGATGGACCATGTGGAGAATGGTTTCATTTAGAGTGCTTGGGTGACAGTTCAGTTAGCTCTGACAAATGGTATTGTAACTATTGCTCTCAGTTTTGTATTAGCTAGTTAACTTCAATTAAAATTTCATTCATACATTCATACTAGTTCCCCCTCTCCATTTATGTACTTTACTTCTTTGCTCATTCATTTCTGCAGTTTTCAATATTGATGACGAATTTAACTTTTTTATTACCCTTTTGATCTTAAAGTAATATATACATTAAGAGCTAGCTACAGAAACTAGAGTATAACAATTATTAGTTAGTCAGTTAATATTGAGCTTTAAATTAAGTATGTAAATGAATATGAGCTAAGTGCACTATCTCTAGTCATTAATTATAGCTACTAGCTGAATGAGAGATGTTTTACATTCATTTTAGAATGTATATGCCACGATGACTAAATTTTTCAGCATATCCATATAAAAGTTAGCCAGAATAAAGCAGAATATCGGATGATGCCATCATGCTAGAAAGAACAAATCAATCCAAACAGGTTTAAGCCTAAGCAAGTTTTGTACCTTTTAATTGACTTTAGCTATGCAACAGATTGTTACAGCAAAATCAGAAAGACTTGTAAAAATTAACTGAAATCACTGATCGAAATCATGAAATCACTGACCGATATCATGAAATACTAGTGGTGCGCTCGAATAGCGCAAATGGCGAGCGAGCTGGCCCAGCTGAAAATAAAATGAAATAATGCCACTTAGAGAAAATGCCATTTAAAATGAGTACACTGTATGATAATTTTAGGGGGGGAAATGATTGTTTCGCTCTTTTTTGAGCTCATCAGCATACCATAACCATACATACACATACAAAGTTACCAACCATTTCAAAGTTTTGTATAAACCAGATAGACAATCTGTCAGTTGATACTGTACACTATTCCAAGAATGTATTGCATATGTGTTATTTACTATTGTTTAAAAGTTGGTAATTTTGGATGTGACATATGATAGATATGGACAATCATCTGTACTCATCTTCGACAGATGATTGCCCCCCTCCGAATATTTCAGAGGGGACCATAGTAGTCACATTTTCAAATGCACTGATATTTACTTTGGGTCCTTTTTAGAAAATTTTAATGAATGTAATTATTATTATTTGTGAAAATGTTTAATAATATATTTTGTGATACAAAAAAATGCTTCAGGACTGTTAAAAAAGTAGAACTTAAAATTTTGTGCTAGTCATATGAAATTTATGTTCATGATAAAACCATTTATTTCCTCCTTCATATTTAAAGAAGAAAGTTAATACAGCTTGCTGCAGTTAAAAATCTTTCTTTAAGGTGTAAACTTGAAGCACTCGAGTATAAGAATTTGACTATAAAAATATTCAAAATTTATAAGACTTGAGTTCAATACTTGACATTGAAATTTTTAAGAACTTGAGTATAAATTTGATGAGCATAAAATATGACGTTTAGTTGAATATAGTTGATGAAAAATAACTTAGGACCTCCAGCTTAAAATACCCAGTTATTTATACTGGCACACAAGCTAGGTTCTAAATGGACAAATAATTTGAGGACTGTTTGGATGGCGAACTGTACCGAAATGTGTGGACATAGACGACACTTTGTGATTACTGGGACTCCCTGCCACCCAGTTAGTGAGCTCAGGAAACACCGGAAATCCCAGCAAAAAATGCATTCCTGGAGGGCGTCTTTGCAGAGGCACACAAAGAGCTCAGGGCTCCACATTATTACAGCCCACACATTGTGAAATCAGTACATGAGTCCAAGAATGCTAATTTTGGTGTCTCCTAATAAAGTCAACTCAAACTACTACCATAAAGACAATTCCCGCTTTACAGCAAGAAAGACAACAATTACAAAGCCTGTGCGCTATGCATTTGATGTGACCACTATTAAATTTTGCCAAATTTAACCAATTACTGCACTGAATTGACCACATCATAGTGGTTAACAGCATGGTGCACATACATAGCCATTTGATGTGTATCTGTATGACTGAAATTAAATGTACCATGCACCATACCTGGGATATATAGATTCCAACCACTCACGGTATCATAACTGTATATTGGGGTATCCAGAAGGTGTGCCAATGCCATGACTTCAACCTCCGATCCCCATGCCCTGTTTTGATTCATCCTGGTTGCTGCAATATACTGCTCAATTCCCAGCTCCCATTCTGCATCTGTATAAACTGAGCCAACAAGGTGCACTTCTCCAAGATTTTGAATCTGTCTCAGAAGAGGAGCAATCTGATGTGGCCATATCGCATCCCCAATTGTTCTCATGTGCTGTACGATAGCACCTCGTATAGCTAAGTGCTGCTCTTCCGACCCTGTAAGAATCAAAGAAAAAGATCGAAATAGGCAATTTCCATCGCCAACTATCCTCTTGAAATTGGTCGGACGTGTTAATGGGACATTAGAACCACCAGGAGTGACTCCATTTGGTCCACAGTACTGCAATCCAAGCCTTTCACATTGTGCACGCTGCCACTCTTCATTGACAGGGTTATAGTGGAATTGGTGAGTATGGGTGTCAACGCTAGTGACAACAACATCATCAGTGAGACTCTTTTTTCTTTCGACCGGAAGAGGTGGTTCATTAGCGATAACATTTTTGCAGTCTCCATTACAGCAGGCATCATGTGCTTCCCCTGATGATGGAATTGGAATATGGGGCACATTTGTTGCTGTTTCTGCTTCTTCTGCCTCCTCGCTAATTCTGTGATCTGTGCACGACTCAGACTTGACTGACAGTGTTGTTTGTGAGCCTAAACTATTGCTGAGTTTCTCTAATCTGAGGTCTTCATTGAGTCTTTCCTTATGACGTCTGCTGCTGGCTAGATGTGCTACACGTTGAAAAGCGAACGGAGGATTGAAAAGCAGATCTTTTACATGCCGCACACGTGAGCATGCCACAAAAGTCAGTCCAGCCGAGAATTCTTTTTTCCCCACATCAATGACAACTTTGTCTAATGTCATACCTTGGGACTTGTGAATTGTAACTGCCCAGGCCAATTTTAGGGGAAGCTGGAGTCTCGAGCATGGGTAGGTAGAGGACAACCATGTGCGGCGTAGTGGAACTATTGGAACAGTGCCATCTGCCAGAGTAGGACCAGTGTAGAAATCAAACTTTACTGTCACTGCTACTGGTAAACTTGGTGGTGATTGATCTGCACCATCGTAGCAAATTGACACAACTGTACCAAGTGCTCCATTAACCAGTCCAACTTGAACCCACAGATTAGCAGTCAGCATTACACGTGCCTTGCATGCTAAAAAAATAACTGGTTCCAATCCACCAGCATCACTTGCAGGAATTCTGCTAGCTCTAGGACCAGAATGGATGGCTTCAATTCTTGCTACTGGCTGAGAATTTGTTCGCAATTTTTCAACATTGTACTCAGCCACTGCTGCAGCAGTTGGAAAAAGATGTAGAGCTTCCTGAAATGTGCTGGCATTTCCTACTGCAGCTGGAGTCTGTTTCATCAGAACTTTCCAGTCATCCAAAGTAATTTCACCATTTCTGAGACGCATGAGTAACTCTTTAAAGTCTAGGCTTTCTTGCCTGAGTACTTGTTTCAAAACAATACCACAATCAAAGAGACGATAATTAGCACTGCCAAGGTCAGACAGTTCAGATTTTGTTGCTGTAGTGTACAGTGGCAAGTCCATCACTGGTGGTAGTTGACCCCAGTCTCCAGTCAGTAGACAGGAACATCCACCCAGTACCTCATGAGATCTAGATTTTTTTCATTAAAAAAACAACATGAAACACAGTTGAGTTACGAGTAACAATAAACAGATACCTTTGAGGAAATGCCTGGCGAAGTCTTCTGTCTACCTGACCAAATAGTTTTCGGCCAACCATTGACATTTCATCAATTATCAAGTACCTAACGCCACAAAGTGATCCTTGAAGAGCACTGAGACGCTGTCCCTCCAAGTCCTTAAAGTCTCCAGTGACAGGAATGCTGAGAAGCGAATGAAGCGTATAGCCATCTACATTGTAAGCTGCCACTCCAGTTGGAGCTGTCACACGAAGGCAATCGCCCAACAATTTCTTCAAGCACTTTATCAAATATGACTTTCCAGTTCCTGCTGTGCCAGAGATGATCATCCTTAGAGGTGACCCACACAGTTTGCCATGGTAGTGATTGAATACTATTTGGTAAGCTTCACTCTGCTTTCCTTTCAAATTTTGTGCTTCAGCCTCAGTTTCATATGCAGAGTAGACAAAATGCTGTTTGTGCTGTGCAATAAAGGAAGGCATTTCCTGCAAGTTGTCATACTTTTTTCCAGCAGCAGACCAGTCGACTTCACAAGTAGAAGCAACTTGCTCAAATTCTGTGTGATGATAACAGAGCTGCATCCAATCCAATACAGTGTTCTTGTTTTGATCATCATTGTCATCGTTATCACATGCCTGCAAAAAGAATACATATAAATGAATAAAAAATGAATTGTTTGAAAATATAAATAATAGTCACCTCTTCATCAACAGTCTGTTGATCTTCTGCCTGTGCCATTTCTAGCCTATGAATATCATCAGCAAGAGATTTTGGCACATTACCAGACTGAAGAAAAGTAGCATAAGCAGCTGCATATGTGTCACATCCTCCAAGTAGCTCATCCAGTTGAACAAAAGGCTTGTGAAGCATGAGTTTCTGCTTTGAATATTGCTCATATTGTGGTCCTTGTGGATCTGGTGAGCAATAAGGACGTGGTATCACTATTACATCTTTGTTCCTTGGCACCAGTGCACTGCCAATTTTCTTGGGGATTCTGTACTTCTGAACAAATTTCAGCAGGGACACTTCTCTAAACTCTGGGACATCAGGACGAGCACAATAGTGGTCCAGTTGGGAGTCCACAGTCACAGATTTGTCTTCTTCAAATGTTTCGGTCACCTGTCGAGAACCATCAAGACTAAGAACAACGAAATCTCGAGAAGCTCTAAACAAGGGCAGCATCAAAAGAAGATGACATGTCTCCTGTGCAGAAAAATCTCTCTCTCCAATAGTGCTTGTTAATAGCTTTTGCACTACTTTGAGTGGTGTGGCATCCTCTTTGATGCTTTTCATGATTGTACTGTATACTTCTTGCAGACCTTTTGAACGAGGCTCAGATTTGGTAGCATATTTTGCCACATACTTGATGACTTTGTTTCTGGACACAATGTACTGCATATCAACATTGGCTCTCCAAGCTGACAATTGTACTGGGTTGTAGGCATTCAACAAATTGTCATTTCTGGAAGTCAGCACTACAGGTTCACCTTCTTGTGTGGTGATAGTAGTCACTTGCTGTAATGGTTTGGGGTAGCCGAACCTGCACTCCTGCTTGCCTCTCTTACGCTTCAAGCAATATGATGTTGAGCATCTTGTGTGCCGTTGGCAAGTAGCAACTAAATCAACCAGGTCCATTTCCAAGTTATTTATGCCTTGGTATTGTTGGTTGCACACATGCGGTTTAATCTTAGGTAAGGGAATAGAATTGATTATGTTGTTCCCATCAGCAGGAATTCCTGGGTTCATTGTACTAACCAAGTCATCAACATATGCAGTAATCCTCTCAGCAGCATCCAACAATTCAGCACTGTCATCAGATGACAATAGTTTCTCAATGTCTGGTGCATTGTGCAGCCAAGCTACACCATGTACATGAGGAGATCCCCTGTGCTGCCACTCGAATCTGAACCAGTAATCTGTGGCTCCAAGAACATCCACATAAAATGTTTTCATGAACTTGCTAATTCGTTCATAGAAGAACCAATCAGCAATGGCCGGGTTGTTATTGACTGCAGAGCTGCGGCTGGAACTTTCATCTGGATTTTCAGCAATCAAACGAGCCAGCTCAGGCCACTGATTGTCAGCGGCACTATGAGTGAAAAATACAGTGGGCATACCGAGACAGTCAATCATGGAAATGAGCCTACTTCGCTGCTTGAACCAAAATTGCTTAGTTCCACGTAAGCTGGTGGCATAATGTAGTACTCGCTTGCTGAGCTCTTTCCCTCCACTACTGATCATTTCCTTCAAGTCTTCCAAAGACAGACGTGCATCTTTTGGGTGTTGATTTATGTAAATATTACCAGTTTGGAGAGCACGCCATCTCATTTCGGTGTTGAGAGCAAAATATCGAAAACGAGGATGTTTGGCAAACCTGCCATCTTCATAACGCATCAAATGCTTGAAGTAATTCCCCACCGTTACAGTACGCTGTCTTGGAGCCAAAAAATCACCATTACCAGTGGGAAACAATGTAGGGAAGGCACAGGAGATGTATCCTTCGGTGACAAACTCGTTTATTGGAGTGTCCCCTCGAGACGGCCATGGAATTATATTGTCTGGATGCGGTTTTTGTCGCTCATTTATGGACTTCTTGACAGTCTCTTCTTCTGTGCCCTTTTGCACAGTAATTGGAACAAAGGATCCCAATTCTTGATTACTTTCATCATTTTCCTCTTGTTGCTGGCTTTTGTCTTCAATTTTGATGGATGCATCTTCAATAGTGGTAATATTGGAAAGATTTCCATCAATAGGGAGCTGCTTAACTTCTTCCATATCAATTGTCACATCACGATAATACTTGTTGTGCTGTTTTAGCCACAGGAGAGCGTGTAGGACAACTGAGCGTCTCACTCTAAAGTCCTTGTGAGTATTATCTGAGCCATGTTTCCTCACGATCAACACATCAAGATTTTTTGTGTTTCTTGGAAGGCTGGACGCAAAAGAAGTGACATCCTGTGGCAGGTTGATTACATGGCCTTTGTATCCATACTGACCATGGGGTAGTCGATAGATGGACATTAGTGGCATAACAGTCGAGATCAACATTTCCTCTGCTTGTGACAACCCCTTAATTTTGAATATAAATATAAACATATAAACATTATTTTATGGTACTCAGTTATATATCAATAGATCAATATAATATATATATTTAATAATTATGCTTCACAGCTTATTAGAATGCTTTTATTGCTTTAATGTAATTTAAATTTTTTACTCAGATACAGTTACATGGATGGAATAACTATAAAATGTGTATAATGTGAGGATGCATTTATATTATGCAATGTTTATTATTAAAGTGATTTCAACGGGTTAGTTCTGTAATACAATAGAAAATTCAAATTTATGTCACAAACCTGTAATTCATTGGGCACTGCTCCAGGATTCATATTGTTTTCAGAGGAATAAAGTTTTGGGTTTGCTTTGTCTCGATAACATCGTATACATGTAGTTGACAGTGATGCCATTTTAGTGCCAGGAAATTTTTCTGAGCATACAATACATATTGTTGACTCGATTGAAGACATTTCGTGATGAAATTTGTCCATCTTCTCTTTCACAACTTTATCTTTAAGAATGGCTTGATGAATTAGAGGAGCAGTTTCATTATTATGTAAATGTTCAGCATTGATAACTTTTAATAGTGCATCTTGAGCAAATTGTCGTTTATAGACACTCATGTTTTGAAGTCTAGCAGATTTTTGTTCTGGAGTTTCATTGGCCAAAGCATTTTCTTTATAAGCACATTGACGCTTCAGTCGAACAGCTCGTTCATCTGGAGTTTCATTGGCCAAAGCATTTTCTTTATAAGCACATTGACGCTTCAGTCGAACAGCCCGTTCATCTGATGTTTCTTTAGCCATTTTTTTTTCCTGCAAATTGTTCTGATGTTTCAGTCGAGCAGCCCGTTTGTGTACAGTTTCGTTTGCTATTTTTTCTTCCTGAAGAGTGCTTTGATACTTTAGTCTAGCAGCTTTCTCTTCTTGTGTTTCCTTGGCTAAGCGTTCATCTTTAAGAACACTCAGGCGTTCCAGCCGAGCAGCCCTGTCATCTCCGGTTTCATTGGCTAAATGTTCTTTTTGCAAGATCCTCATATTTTGTAGCCTAGCAGATCGATTCTCTTGGCTCTCAACTGCTAGTCTATGTTTTTGCTGAATTCTCATTTCATTTAATCTAGCAGCTCTTCTATCAAGGGATTCTTGTGCTAGTTTGCTCCTCTTATGCTCTAATCTAACTTCTTTGTGCACTTCGGATTCATTTGTTTCATCAATTTTTCTGTTTTTTCGTCTTTGCTCAGTTTCTAGAGGACTTTCTGCTTTGCGTTTAGCCCTGTCCTTTTCATTTCTTTTTTTTAGGCGGGCTTGCCTTTCTTGTTCGGTTTCAGCCCTCCTCAGTTCTTGTGCCCTCTGGTTTTTTTTGTCAAGGCGAGCCCGTTTTTCATTCGCACTTTCCTTTTTCAGGTTGGGATTATCGAGCTCCATTAGTTATAAAGCACAAAACCTTGACAAGTAAAAGAAAATAAGAATAAAATAAATGAAACACCGCCACACAAATTATAGAACTTAGCCTTAGTTCGCCTAATCCACACCGCAATTGCTGTAGGAATCTCGTATCAAGGTAGCAATAACGCGGGTGCTCAGTTTATTTGGTTTTTATACAACTCAGAAAAATAACTGCGCAGTACGTGCAAAGAGTAAAAGGCGGGAGAAATGTTCTCGGCGCGACTACCATCGGTTTTGTGTAGTTTGCGCATGATCAGTAGCTACTTAGCGGTTAGATTTGTCACCTGCTTTAACAATGGAACCAGAGCCTATGGCAGAACAAGTGAGTAGATTATTTAGGAGAAGAATTGTATCAGTTGTGATATAATTGTGTTAGAATGGAAGACAAAGACAAAAGGAAGAGAAGACTGAGCCCCCAGTGGCTCAAGAAATAAAAAAAGTTTTAAATAATAAAGTGAGTAGATAGCTATATAGTATTAAAATTCTCATAATTTACTTCATTTTAATACAGAAAAAAAGAAGAAGAAGAAAAAGAAATAGGTAAGTCATCATGGTTTAACCTGTAGCTGTTATGATATGATGCACTTTTTTTTGTAGACAGCAGCAATACCACCACAATCAGAAGAGCAAATACATTATTGTATTTAAATAACTTATTTATCTTAACTGTCCATATTAACTTATGTATCTTAACTCCATATTAACCACTTAAAATATATATTTTAACCAATTATAAACATATAATATATGCTTTAAAATGTGTAATCTTTGTATTATCATGAAGAGTTATGTGATGGCTATCTAGCTGGCTCAAAACTCAGAAGTTTGTGGTTGTGGGCATAGCGCCCTCCATGGTTTTAAAAGTGGTCACACCTTGAACAAGTCTACAATGGTTCTCTTCAATATAGGACCAAATGTAAATTTGCCATTTGAATGCTATCAGTTAGAAATTGGACTCAATAAGTACACAAGACGTAACTGTGTAGGCAAAAAATCAGATAGGTCAGAGACAAAAACCTAACCTGTCAATAAAGGTAAAGATTTTTCATTAGCTAAGCAGTCCTTGTAACACACGGCACCTTCACATACACTTGTTCACTTGATATACCAACACAAGACTTACTTTCTTCAGTGATTTGGCTATTGGACAATGAATTTTCAGGTCAGAACAATACTGTTGAGTAGGGTTAACTATGACAAATAGCGCATTAACCAAGATAACTCACACCAGCCAGAAAATTAATTAGTATCTTCTCCTATGTAAGACTTAAGATTAGGCTAGAAATCAGACACAACTTAAACGGGTAAAATGGAGTGGACAATGAATTTTCCAGTAAATGCTGTTGTACACCTACACAAGACTTACCTTCGTGGTTAGTCTAGTGGACAATGCATTTTCAAGTAAATACTGTTGCGCACGGCTTAGAACCATGACAAAGAGCGCATTGGCTTACCACCGCCACTAACTCGAATAGAAATGGAAGTCCCTTAAGTTTTCAAGTTTTAACTGCACCAGCAAAAGAATTCAAAACGGTAAACAATTCAATTTCTAGGGTGATACGGGTACTGATCGATAAACCAGAGGATTCTGTTTAGTGCAATTTGGGACAGGGTCGACAACCGAACTAACACAAAAACGCGAGGGTCAAAGTACAAAAATGCCTTACGTACGTCCATACATATATACAAATAAATAAACTGACATCCCCGATTTTCGATTGTGTTACCCCTGTAAGTGTCTCGCTCGCTACGCTCGCTCGCCAATTATCAAATGCGAAGTTTGAGCCACACCCACATTGCAGCTACTAAGTACAAATGGGACGGGGAAAAGGAGTCTATGGAAAATATTAACTTTGCAGCATCATTATAGATTGTAGCACTTCTTGTAGAAATAATAGGTCTAACAAAAGTTGCTATTTGTACAAAAAAAAAGTAGGCTTAAAAAATCTTGACAACACAGCTAAGCATGTTTTCTGTATTCAGTAGTACAAAATAAAAATGATGCTGCAGTTGTATTCCCAGCAGCTTCAGTTCCTGAAGACCAGGTGGAAGAGTGACAGCAGTAGAGGGAATGCCAGAGCCAGTGCAGAGACTGTAGCTGACTTGATGGCTCCTCCATCACACTTGATCAGATCAGACAACTTGCTGGCAGATATCTGGGCACTACTATCAGCTGCTGACTCTGCAAATACAAATAAATCACTAGATTATGTCACTCATGCATTAGTCATTAAAGGAAGGCATTAATAAACTGGGATCACAACATTTATGTCCCCTTTGCACTCAGTTTGAGAAAATTAGTTGACCAAAATTTTATTTGGACACCCGATAGCTAACATATAGGCAGCAGAAGCGGTTTTGAAGTTAGGGGGAGGGAGGGGGGAGGGGGGGACCACCCATATTCAGACACTCTGTGCTTGTTTAGACAAAGACAGGCCACATGAATTCTTAGCCAGTGTCTAACAGTGGACAATAGCATACTATTGGTGGGCATTAAATGGTGACTGTGTACACTGCTATTAGGTGCTTGTAATAAAATGCAATAATTTTCACTATCCAAAAGTTGGCTGGGGCTCTGCCCCCTATTAGGGGGGTTGGAGCCCCCTGAACCCCTGCCTTCAGTCGCCTATGTGATATAATAATTAGAATTCTAGACAGTATCTGGCAGCAGCCTTGTGGCTGCTATGTTGAACAAATATAGCGAACCCTGACTGAAGGACTTTAAAATGAAAGTGCATGCAGCTCATTCAGCTCAGCAAAGATGACTTCAAAAGCATAAACATTTGTTTGCTATCCATAAACATTGGATACAAATGCCACGAAGTGCATTTTTAGTCTAGAATAGCCACCCAATCAAATGACTTCAAGATGAGGCCAGCTATTATACTTAGTCTCTAACTCATGAATCTTAATCTCTACCAATCTTGACAACAATAAGCTTTATATATCAAGCTAAATTAGCAAAGCGGCATTATAAGCAACCTATAGCTGTACATGATCTAAGACAAATAAGAAGTTCTTATTATCATAAATTAGTGATCAGTTTTAAAATCTGGGCATGCATGTTTGGTACTTTTTCTACTTGGAATATATAGTCACTAGGGAGCCGTGCCCTCCTCCTTCCCTCCTCCCTCCCCTCCCCCCCCCCCCCCCCCCCCCCCCCCCCCCCCCCACACACACACACACCACCTATCTTTATCCTTTCCGTGCCCTTCCCTTTTTTTTTTCCAATCCTCATCAACAAAATTTTCTTACGTGAGGTTCCCAGTATTTTCACTGAGGCTTCAGTGCATGAGATACCAAATGATTCAGTCGTTCTGATGCCCAGAACTAGCACATCACTGGAGTCAACCTCCACTTCACCGGCCAAAATAGAAGTGATGGAAGTTCTAAAGAAGAAAATAAATTTGGAGTATATGAATAAATTTCAAGATATGTAGTGTAGGGTGATTATAATTGTGTTAATAAATGCAGATATTTAAATAATCATTATAGTAGTAGTGATTTCAATACCATTATTGATATCATGATAGCATATGGGTAAAATAAAATGGCTACCATTACTGAAGCTAACAATATGCTCCTCAGTATTCTTTATCTTAAGCTTTAACTGGATTTTACTCTGTCACTTTTGGCTGAATAATAATACTATAATGGCAGCTTTCTCTTCTTACACAACCAGTAAATTTATATTAAAAATAAATTAAACAGATGCTTCAACTTTTGCAACCCCCTGGGGAGACTTTCTGATTATCGACTAGTTTGAGCACTTTCATAGTGAGACACTGACCTACCTCGCATCGTTAAGTGAGTGACACTCCATGACTAATATATGATACTTGCGGTGCAAGGTTTATACCTAAGCATTTGCATTTCATTAAAAACTTCTTCAAAAATGTTCTAGCCTTTCAATTAGTTAGGGGCTTCGAGTATTATACTTGCATGGGCAGCATCGATGGTCAGGCCACTCGGGCAAGAGCCCGACCACTTTTGATTCCTCAAATTAAAGAGTAGGCGTGGCAATATCAATATTCTCGAATTCGTATTTTTGGTGGGCATGGTGTATGGCAGATTTGTGTGACCATGTGGTTGATACAGATTGACGGTTTTGGCTTGACTAAATTTAGCTCAAGGTAATTCTGACAAGAAGGAAAAGGTGTATAGTACTGTAAAGGTAAGCAAGGGATGTGTTGATGATGCAATGTACATTCCAAGAAATTAGAACAATAGAGGTTGAGTTGTAGATAAATGAACTAATTAATTGAATGAGGTGCAGATGAACAAGTGAATGATTAAATGAACAAATGAAAAGAAATTACAATGAACAATAAGTCTAATTAAGTCTGTTGAATGTGGTAGAGCATTCTACTACACCACTGTGTGGTGGGGTACTTGTTAGTACAAGTCAGGGGCGGCTACTTCAATTTTGAAGTGGTCAGGCCAGGAGTAGGTGTGGCCAATATGAACAGGAGACTAACGTAACCAAGACAGTCGGTGGCTGCATATAGTGTATGCAGGCTTAAAAAATCCAATTGTATCTATAGCTAAAAAACTTATGCTTTAAAAAATTATGTTCATATGTTATAAATTTAATGTAGAGATGACGTGATGAACATATTTATTATCACAAGTAACGATGTCATGATCTATAGTAAAATAATAAATTGTTTCAAAAACTCGGAATAATACTGGATGCCTGTGTTCACTGACCACTTGCTTCTGCTGAAGAAATCTGGCCGGTGTGGAACGGTGTCAGGCAAAAATTTAATTCAACGGATCCAGAATCCATGGAGCAAAAGAAGCTGTCCAAGGGAAAAGCTAGGTGGAACCCTTCATTGCTTTGGGCTGGTAGATATCCCCTACTATAGCTTTTACCTGCTGAGTAGGAGAGGTAGTTCTCAGGTGGCAGCAATACCAGGTCTTCTAGCTGATCCACGACAAGTGGCACTTGACGTATCATAAGTTTCCCTCTCCTGCTCTCTTTTTTCTGAACTATCTGAGCTTTTCTTATCCCCCTCCTCTCCTTTCTTCAGCTCTTTCTTGAGTCATGGAGTCCCCTTTTCCTTTGTCTATCTCTCCTGCTTCCGAATATTTCTGTCCTACTATCATGATTGTGAACTTAAGCTTCACGAAACTTTTGTCTTCTTTTTCGTACTTTCGCCTTCCTTTTGGAAACTAACTCCCACCTTTATTCGTCGATTCCACCCACTTTTTAGTTAGCAATTAATCGCTCACCTTTTGCCTTCCTTCCATTTTAAACCTACGCCTCCTTACTTCACCAATTCCACCCACTTTTTAGTCACCTTTTACCTTCTCTTTCGTATTTTTGCCTTCCTTTTTTGAAACCTATGCCACCTTCCATTGTCTATTGCACCCACTTTTTAGAATTAACCACTTTCTACTGAATGTGATGACACTTTTTACCTACCACAATATGATGTTGCTTTACGATCCGTACAAAGTTAATGAATTATTCATGAAACACACACCATCGTCGTCATTACTGATACACAAGCGTATTATTATATATGTATATCTAAAATTAGTTACATATGTATTACTAATTTTAAACATTCTTATATATAAGCAGCTTCGTCAACTTACCAACTCAAACAAAAGCCAAATTTGCAATTCCTAATTGAATTGTATACAATTTATAAAATTTAATACAATACCTGCTCACCATCATTACATTATTGAATGCACTATAATGACAGCATTAGATACACTGCATCATACAGTTAAACAGGAAAAAAAACTTTTACCTTGGCTGGTCAGTATTCCTTGAAGCTGTGAAGTTAAGTGTAGTCTGGGACACGTACACACGAGAAATAGTAGCACAGTCCAACACGCCTCCACTAGGAGTCAGGACAACCAATGAATTACCTACAACTACACACAAGCAGCTGCATGCATGCATGTTGTATAGTTCTTTGCTCCATTGACAAATTATTGGTGTGTGTGGCCCATGTTTATATATAAAAGAGGCATAAGAAGCACTCTTTTGTGTGACAGCAAATTGCCTACATGTAAGTGATAGATGACCTTCAATGCACTCTTGTATGAATCATAATAGCATGAAAAATCATTGCAGTACACAACTTGACTGAGTGATTAATGCTGTAGTTATTGTTATTTGTGACTGTTTGAGCTTGTCTTTTTACCTCATGCAAAAGTTATTATCACTTTTTATATTGTGTAGATTTCAAAATTAACATTTTACTAAAGCCAATGATATCCAATTAAGTGCATTTTAAAGTGGCCTTACTCTTATAGGAGCCATCCAGTAAGATGTTGCTGTCCACGAATGTGTAGGCGGGGCGTGAGGCAGTGTTGGAGCCAATGCTAATGGATCCGTGCTTCCCAGACAAGTCTCCAGCTACACAGCTGATATTAATTAAAAGTCATCATTTTATAGGTATCTTACAGTATCACTGGTAGCTGCATTTTACTAGCTATTATTTGTCCCTACATTGCATTCCCCCCACCTTTTTCCAATTAGCTGACCAATAAATTTATAATTGTAAAAACAGTAACAAAAAAACTAGTGGTTTGTTCTATACTAATTTGTGGAATGTGTAATAGTTCACTGTCAAGTCCATTGCAATACCGACTTGAGGATTTTAATATGTAGAGATTACATATCGCTTTGAAATTGAATGTGACTTGTGATGCAATTTGCTTTGTTTACTTTTCAACATAGGTTAATATTAATTCCTGAACTCACCCAAGAGGAGCTTCGCGAGAACAGGTCATACGAACTGCAGCAAAATACACACAACGGAATGAGCGTCCGAGAGACAATTAGTACAACTGCCCAGTGAAATAGGTTCTTATTTCTATGTTGCTATTGGATATGTATATATATCCCATGGAATATGACATTTCATTAAGACAGGACATTTCATGAGCCACCGAACTAACAAACCTGAGTGCATTTTAGACTAACTGTTTGAAAGACACCAGCAAATTTATTTTTACCAACCATATTTTTAAGCAGCATTACATTAATTTACTTTCCTGTAGACACTTAACAATGGCTAGCATATCCAATCATTCAGTACAACTCTGATAATTCCAGTCTGATAATTTAGTATGATGTCATCTCATCTCTCATTCTGACTCACCGGTGTTGAGAGAGTATGGGTTGTACGTTGCACTAGCAGAGTTAGAGCAGCCAGAGGCAGGAACAGTTCCAGAAATAATCCTCCATGAATGGCTGTATGTCTGCAACAAACCCACAGCTACTCAATAATGTGATATTACAATACAAACAGAAGCAAGCATAGATGAAGCCTTAAATTATAATCGTCTCTCTCCTTACCACATTTCGGTCAGCGGCATGATAGACATCTACTATGACAAGTGTATTTCCAAACTTGTCAGAACTTGCTTCACCATTCCTAAAATCTCTTTGGATCTAAAAATACAAGCAACAAACAAAAATTTCTAATATGTCATCTTAAAAATAATGGCACACTAGTCAGCCTTTCATCAGCAATCTGTATCGTCACTAGCATGAGAAACTTCAAATGAATGGTAGCACACATATATTCGTTTTGATCAGGAATATTGTTTACCATGAGTAATTTAAGTACATTATACTGGCCCATCCTATAGTCATAGCAGCTTAGCATTATCAACATAGGTTCTTACAAAGTAAATGGCTCCTCTGAGGCTTCCAGTGAAAGTGGCTTTGGCAATCATGACATTACTCTCCGTTAGAGAAGGTAAGAGGGCACTGCAGTTGCTCTGACCATCACGAGAAGCTCTAAGTAAAGAAGTAGAATACCATTGAACATGTTATAATTGTTGCTATCATGTATGTATGTATGTATGTGTGCATGTATGTGTGCATGTATGTGTGCATGTATGTGTGTGTATGTATGTATGTATGTATGCATGTATGTATGTGTGTATGCATGTATGTATGTATGGATGGATGAATGTATGTATGTATGTTCGATGTACCGTAATTCATGTGTGTAGTGTACCTGAGGTTTAGAGAACTAATGGAAGAATTTGCTCCATAAACTGGAAGATTGAAGACCTGGATAGGACTTGGGATACCATTGGACCCTCCATATCTAAACACACACACACACACACACGCACACAGTCAACACACACTATATACACAATGTTTCTAACTTGCTTATGCTGAAGAGTTACTATACGAATGTAACATCCATTTTTTGTGCACATTGTCCACCCACAATGCCAAAGCTAGTGCCAGTCCTGCATCGTTAGGTTGCCCCTCCTCACCTGCTGCTCAGAGCTCCAGCCAGGAAGCGATCTGGTGTGACCGAGTCAGAAGGTGCAGTAGTTCCATAGTCATCAAACACCAGACTGGAGTTGGCATAGCAACTTAAAGCCAGCGGAGAAAATGGAGAGTTCTGGATCTCTGTCTGTAAAGCATCATTATTGTACAATATCATAATTATATTATTGCAGTATTAACGCTTTAAAAGATCTGGTGAAGCATTCTAGCCAAGATACGAATAGCTTAATTAATATCCTTTACCACTAGTTTAGCATCCCCAAATACAAATGTGTTATTTTTATGTGTGCAGTGTTAATATTTAGTATAAAATATTTTTCAATAAACTTTTTTCACAATATATTATAATTACTGCATGGTTTTAATAAGTTTCACCTCTAGCCTGTCTTTTTACCCTGTACGAGTGCACATGTTAAATCAAGCCCGGGTTTTTCTAATTATGAATAGGAAGGTCTGATGAATGCTAGGCCAACATGATTTGTATTCCAAAAACTTTTTGTATATATAATTGGGCGAGTGAAGCAAGACTCTCACTAACGAGAAAAGACTTTGAAATAGTGCTAGGGAAAAAAAAAACAGCAAAGAGCTACAGAGACAGAATGGGAGAGATATTCACAGTTAGGTCTTCCAATGTTAGCCGAGTTCATTAATTTTTTTAGTGGCGGTTGTAAGTTTACTACGTCAATATGCTGTTCGTCGTAGCTATACGCCTTACGTAACAGATTTGTTCTTACTTGAAAATCCAAAGTCCAATAGTAAAGTCACTAAAAGAATACAACGTAATGCTATGTCTACTAGAGCTCTGGCATAATAGAGCATTTTGAACTAAGCGTACTTTAAAAAGATGACTAGCTTAAACGAAAACCGTTAGTTTAGCAATCCTTACCCGTATCATCCTTGAATATCCTTTGTCCAATAGTCAAGAATACAACACAGGTCTTGAGCTGGTATATCCAGTGAACAAGTATGTATATAAAGTGTTGTCTGTTGCTATAGAATTAATAGCTAATTTCTAAATAACAAAAATACATTTTAACTAACAAAAAATTATTAGCAGCTCTAGCATTCAAATTTAAATTTCAGTTACACCAGCTCGCTTGCCATTTGTGCTGAAGCACATCACTAGTATTTGAAGTGTGAGGAATGTTCAGTCACAAAGCATACATCTGAGATATTTATAAAATTACATCAGTAGTCCAAATACTGATTCTCATGTTAGTTTGGAGAGGAAGTGCTAAGATAACAGATCAGTGCAAGATACTAGTAGGTGTCCATGTAGCACCTGTTGAACAATACAGACAGCTGTGTCCACAAGTCTCAGTGATCATTTTGTTGTATAACATTATATTAGACAGCTTTGAAGGTTTGCATAGAAGGAGTTTGTTCTTAATGTTGTTAGAAAATAAATTTCCTCAACTAAACCTTACCATCTCCCTAGATTTAGAATTGGTAATGGTGGTATCTTCAAACGGACTCGTCTGTGAGATGGTGACTTCACCTTCTCCATACTGCCTCAGAGTGATGGTCTCACTCTCAATAAGAGGAGCACATGCAACAGCAGGACCTCCTACAATAAACAACAACAACAGGACCGCTTACAATAAACAACAACAACAACAACACCTCCTACAATAAACAACAACAATAACATAACACAAATAACATATGCAACAACAGGACTTCCTACTATAAACAGCAACAACAGCTTAACACATGCCACAAGAGAAACTTCTATTATAAACAACAACATAACACATGCAACAATAGGACTTCCTACAATAAACAACACACAACATAAACAACACATGCAACAACAGGACCTTCTACAATTAACAACAACAAACAACATAACACAAACAACACAGCACTTGCAACAACCACCTAACAGGATTACACAACAATAACATGCAACAGAGGACCATCTATAAACAACAACAACAACAACAACAACAACATAAACACATGCAACAGCAGGACCTCCAACAAAAACAGTAGCAATAACGTAACACTTGCAGCGATGGACAATAAACAATAACATGACATAATCGAAGTGTTGTGTGAGCTGAACAGGTAGATGTAAAATTCTAGCTTGCTTTTACCATTCAACTATAACTATTTCCAAGTTCTATCAAATGTATCACTGTGATGGTTGATCTAATAACAGCACAGTCAAGACACATGAAATAGCTCACCTTGGTTAGGTCGATGAATGGCAATGGACCTGTCCACAACTTCATGTGTTCCAGTCAAGTTTAGGAAGCTATCGGTAAAGAAGAACGACCCACTACTATAAGGATTTGGTGATTCTACAGCCAACAAGAACATGTCACTGGCAAAAGTTTACTAAAGGAGGCACTTCTTGTTATTTAAACTTTGAATGAACTCCTACAAATAACTTCACAGAATTTCTATGATTTGCAAAAAAAAAATGTACTTAAAAAAATGTGGTACATTATTCCTTGAATGTAGTACACTTGCTTCAGTCAGAATCTACCATACCTGCCACATTGATGGTGACATGTTTCCCTGTCAAGTCTCCCACCTCACATCCTTCCACCATGTCTGGACCACATATCTGACTGTAGTTAGAGGCACTAGTGGGTCCTCTGCTAAATGGATCATAATGTCCTCCGATGTTGCCGCTCGTATTGCACACGCCCCTCCTGAACTCCTCGCCAGGCTAAGTAAGTAAAACACATCAGTGGCAAGACAAATGACTAAAAATGTGAACAATTTCAACCATGCAACATTTTCCTTAAAAAGACTTAATCGCTTCTGCTCCTATATCCCATTATTATAATTTATTTAATACATTCATCTATTATAAGCTATTTTTGCACACATTACTTATTCCTCAGAGAATGAGCGAATATCATAAGTGTATCCAGCATGCATAGCTATATATCTACGTATATATAGAACAGGTCACACAAACAAAAGCACTGACAAGCTATCACAGAGATCACAGCTTTTCATGCATCCATTATGGGTGTAGTTGTCGTTGAGGGTCTACTTTACTGAATCCAAATTAATTCAGAACACCGGCGGTCTAAATTACAGTTTATTCAGTTTTTTGAAGAGTGTTTTTTTTTTGGTAAGTTCCCATTATCAATGCTGAAACTAAAATGATTGCTATTTGTCGAATCAACTAGAGGACAGACATAAAGAAGCTATCAAGTTTGATGACTCCATGCATTCTAACTAATAGGTAAAATGGGAAGAACATAAGAACAGTTTTTGAGCAGCAAAGTGTCCTCTTTACCACAGAGCTCCTGATTAGTTTTTATTTTATTTCAATTATTTGGTGCTAGCTACTATCATATTGTTAGCATGCACTGTGTGTTATTCAAGAAATTGTGGTAAGACATGATATAGTCAAGTACATGGGCAGTGTTGACCCGAGCTCTAGCTTAGCCTAGAATGACTTGACTAATTATGCAATATCAGTGCTTATAAATAAACTAACTATAAAAAGGATTGTAGTCACAAATATCTCACTTTAAGAACTGTAACTATGTTACTTACACTTCGAAGATGAATATACCAGTTGTGGTCCACAGTGTCTCCCATGCCATTCACCCAATACATCTTCCCCCACATCTGAACCTCCTCCCCTTCCACCTGCTTGAAGTACATCACACCAGCTATCGGGTAAACAAAGGTAGACTGGAGGACAGTCACTGAAGAGCCTACAGTTAGGGAAATGACGGACCTCTTTAAAAAATCTATTTTCCACACACAAATTAAATACAGTAGCTAGTCATTTCTTTACCCTCAATCTACATCACTAACTTTAGCAAGCAATTGACATGTCATTTTATAGATCTTCCTACCAATAGAAACGTGAAGAAAAAGTTAGTTTGGAGACAAACCGGTCCTTTTGACTTACCTCTAATTTCTTCCAAAGAGTGAATAGTGGCACATGCAAAGTTGGGGTATGGAGGAGTGGGGGAGTGGATGACAACACTGCGTCCCACAATGGAGTATCTCCCTCGCAGGAACAGAGAACTAGTGTTGTCAACTACATCTATTCTTGCATTGTTAGTGACATAGCCGAACTTGCCACTCAAGTCACCTGCCTCACACCTACATAAGAATATTTATATTATTCAATTGATAAAAGAGACTATATAATGTGTCTGTTGGCTTAGCATTTACACGAGTGCTGAAGGCACGTGTAAATGCAGCCAATCAGTTGAGTATATTCTCTGGTATCAAATGAAATATAATAATTTAAACACAATGAATAACCTAGGTGAAGTAATAGACCCAATTGTAATAAATGATACTTCCCTGTCAATTTCTGATAACTGCAATGCATTTTCTATGGGGAAACAGTTATTGGACACAGTTCAGTACACAATAAATATGTAATTGGCGAGTGAGCGAAGCAAAGGCTCACTTTTTTGTGTTCACTTGGTGGTTGACCCTGTCTCGTTCCAGTAGTCTATTTATATTCACTTTATAGTCTCTTCTAGTCTCTTCCAGTCTATTTAGTCTCTTCCAGTCTATTTAGTCTCTTCCAATCTATTTAGTCTCTTCCAGTCTATTTAGTCTCTTCAGTCTCTTTATTCTCTTCTAGTCTCTCTAGATATTCTTTAGTCTCTTCTAGTCTTTTTAGTCTTTTCTAGTCTCTTTAGACTCTTCTAGTCTCTTTAGTCTCTTCTAGTCTCTTCTGCCTAGTCTCTTTAGTATCTTCTAGTCTCTTCTAGCTAGTCTCTTTAGTCTTTTTAGTCTCTTCTAGTCTCTTTAGTCTCTTCTAGTCTCTTTAGTCTCTTTTAGTCTCTTTAGTCTCTTTAGTCTCTTCTAGTCTCTTTAGTCTCTTTAGTCTCTTCTAGTCTCTTTAGTCTCTTCTAGTCTCTTTTGTCTCTTCTAGTCACTTTAGTTTCTTCTAATCTATTTAGTCTCTCTTAGTCTCTTTAGTCTCATCTAGTTTCTTTAGTCCTTTTTAGTCTCTTTAGTCTCTCTAGTCTTTTTAGTCTCTTCTAGTCTCTTTAATCTCTTCTAGTCTCTTCTCTTGTCTCTTCTAGTCACTTTAGTATCTTTTAGTCTCTTTAATCTCTTCTATAGTCTTTAGTCCTTTTAGTCTCTTTAGTCTCTTCTAGTCTCTTTAGTCTCTTCTGGTCTCTTCTGGTCTCTTTAGTCTCTTCTGGCTCTTCTGGTCTCTTCTAGTCGCTTTAGTCTCTTCTAGTCTCTTCAGTCTCTTCTAGTCTCTCATTTTTTCTTTTTTTTTTGTTGGTAATTCTACTAAGAGGTAATCTGCCAAATCTTTCCAGTTGGGAAAGCCACAGAAAGCTTTTGTTTGGTATTTTTGCTTGTACATCATAGAGAAACAAAATGTAGTGTTTGACGTTGAATAGTCAGCACTACATACATTTTAGTAATTGTGTGTGTGTGTGTGTCTGGGGAAGCTCACAAGTATGAATGTAAATATATCTGAAACTATAATTGGCTGGAATACCCACTATCGGAAGAGTCTCGTGGGAGTACTGATGGTTGGTCTGTCGTGTCAAATAATACATCATAAATGAAGTATGCCAAATAATGAGAAACGTGATGAGTTTCCTGACATCTCAAAAGAAGTGATAGAGAGCTACTTCAATGACTGACAAGGTGGCTCGGGCAGAGGAATGGCAGTAGCATTAACAAAATAGTAATAAGAAGAAGTACACTACACAGCAACATCCATATATTTCTACATTGAACTATTTCAAGAATCCATGTGAACAAATTAAATTATCTATAAATTCTCGGAGTAATTTGTCAAATGAAAAGCTTTTTTTTTTGCCTGCACTTTCCTTTGATTTCTACATCAATCATTAAAAAAAAGAAGCAACAGTTGAGTCAAACGAACCCTCCAGTGCTAACTGAAAGGATCCATACAGTATTTCAAATTCAAATACAACTTCACAGCTTCCTTGCCGCAATAGAAGAGGCAAAAAGTTTTGAAAGCTAGTCAAAGAATGGACCATTTGCACCCATCCTTGAATAACACACACACACATATACACACATACATACAATAGCGCACACATACACACAAAATGGTGCACGCATACACAAATGCACACTTCACACACACAGACGCACACATCAGGTACCTTGTTGCCACACCTTACTCACATTGCTGGATCATCTATGCAGCGTGCTGTGTAATTCCCCGTGCCGTTGTTGCTATTGAAAGGGTCATAGTGAGGACCAATAAAGTCAGAGTTGCACTGAATGTTGGGATCCACAGTCTGGTCCACTGGGTACAAGTGCACATGCCATCTCTGTCTACCTGCATGTATGAAATGGTACGATTAGAACACATTCAGATACATATAAGATGTGAGAACTTGAAGGAAATTAACACTCGGCATGTCACAAAAATGAACAATGACATAGTAAATAGAGATGTTATATTCCAAGAGTTGAACTTGCCAGTAAGTCCTGTCAAATTTGTCTGTATCCTGACAGCAATATCACTGACTGTAGAGAACTGAATGTAGCCTTTGATAGCCTTGGCATTGAACACTGCCCTAGCCTGTTGACCTGCCCAGAAAAACAACAAAATGAATGGCTTTTAATTATATCAATATCCCAGTTATATTCAACTCGTGCTAGGAGACATCCCTACATCACAGAGAAAGAACTATTTTTTCCCCTCCTCTCAATAATTGCTACATTTGAATTAAATACTTACTTACAAAATATTCATAATAATGAAGTAAAAATTTTCTCTTCTATAAACTGTTTTCCTCGTTACATCTTTGCTAACAAAAAACCTTTACAATACTCCGTGGTAAATAGATAGCTATGTCCACACTTTGTTGACTAACATGGAGACCCATGCTGGCAGACACAAGTTCTGAGACATATAAACTCTTTCAATGCAACTATAAGTAGCCTGAAATCTCAGTGATTGAAGCCATTCAACTGAAATGTTCACATAGAACTTAACATTCAACTAGCACATTCTGCTAGATCTCTACACAAAAGTATGAAATATGTCCAGAGATGGTGCTATACCTCTGGACCAAACTTTTGACTTTTTGAGCATCTATACGTCATTATAATAGCCACAAGAATGTATCAAAACCATTCTGATTTGCATTTAACAAAATTATATCTCTAGACAACAGTAACTGTAAAAAGCAAAAGATATACTGCGCCAATAACATACCATGTGCAACTGAAATTGTCAACACGACCACCAGCGAGTAGCAGGCCACCAGATAGCGGACCATTTTCGTGAAGAGTAAGATTTAGCGAACTGCCGCGAAAGACCCGCTACACCGGGATTTAATTGGTCGCTCCCTCTGAACAACAACGACCCTGCAGTCCGCGAATTTCGCACGCGTTGTGTGTGCAAATTAGTTAGCCAAGGTCTTTAAACAGTCAGGCAAATATAGCTGTAATAATACAGCAAAATTGGAAGCATAAAAAAAAAAGAACTATTTATTGTTATTAATATATTATTAATTAAATTATTATTATTATTACTAATTTTATTATTATTATTATTATTACTAATTTATTATTACTAATTTTATTATTATTATTATTATTATTACTAATTTATTATTATTATTATTATTATTATTTATTATCATTATTATTATTATTATTATTATTATTATTATTATTATTATTATTATTATTATTATTATTATTATTATTATTATTATTATTATTGATGATGATGATTTATTATTATTATTACATATTATTATTAGCCATCACCATCATCAGCATCATCTTTATCGTCATCATTGTCATCATTACTAGCCCATAATTCTTGATGAACTCTATTAAATGCTAATGGTGCAGTGAATATCATTATACACAAATCATTATCTACATCTTAGTGATTTGCTTCACTTCATTATTCTTTTACAAATATCTGCTATAATCAAAAAAAAATTATAATCATTTGATATCCTGTGTTCATCTGCAAGCTAGTCTGTCACACTCAACTAACTCACCTGCACTCATGACAATACATAAAAAATATCACTCTGATGATGTATAGAATACTTTTATTGAGCAATTATTTAACATAGTTGATTTTGAAACAATAAGAGAACGTTTCAGATTCAAAGTCATTCCTCAATGTAGTAATGAGCCTACACTCTATAATAAGCTTGGATTGAAAAAGTAAGAATTTCAATTCATCGATCTTTGAAAAGTTTTTTCCAATCCAAAAAAATGTAGTCTCGACTATTTTAGCATAGTTATCTTTCAAATTTTTTCTAAAAATTCTTGTGTGTGTGTGTGTATGTGTGTGTGTGTGTGTGTATGTGTGTGTGTGAAGGTTCAATACAAAATTCAACATTGTCATGTACTGTAGTAGGAAGGCATGATAGTCGAGCTATTATTAGCTACTGCCTTACATATTGGGATAGCTTCAATTCAAAAATATCCAAAGAAAACAAGATTATGTCTTCATGTGGTATAAATATTGGTTTATATACTTTAAGCACAGAAGCACACAAGATTACAAGAATGCGTAGGTGGATATGCAAGTGCAATACAAAATTAATACTAGTTACACTTGATATGGTGAATTAGTACTCAGTATTAGTGGGAAAGTGAATATGTAAAAGTTTTCACGAAAATAATAATTGCCATTATATTGTCATAATTATTACAACAATCACCAAGAAATGAATAAAAATTTATCAGTCTTGACTAAGTTCATCATGCATTATTTCAGCTTCCACACACTGATGCATCTAGATGGAAAAAAAAGAAAATGCAGTAATTTCATAATATTTATATATATATATATATAATAAGTTAGTGTCACACATGTGCACATGCACACTCATGCATGTGTAACAAACAAATCTCAATTACAGGCTAGTGATCTTGCTTGACACTAACTTTATCATTCACTGGGTGAATATGATGAGTCTTAGATGAATCCTGCCGTATTTCATAATGATATTCATAGTGTTTAGGTAAATGTGCCAGCTGAACATCAACACGAAATGATTCCTTATCAGTAGCAGAGTTTGACGGAACTTGAACAAATCCCCACTGACATTTCTCCTACACACACATAAAAATGGAAAGTCGTTCAAAATGATTGCACGATTGACAGATGTCTTTAATCAGCATTGTTGCTCCTTCAATCATTCTTGGCTGAAATAATTGTTTATACAGTTAAAATATTTAGATTTAAATGTCAGGTGAATTATCTATAAATTTAATGGCTGTTTATAGACAATAAAAGTCCCTGAAATGCTGTTTATAGATATATTATTTTGTAACTGTTGTCATTTTTGTTATAGCATCAAAAATTAAAGGAAAATATAACCATGCAATGCTGACTTTAGTAATATCACTACAGTCATGTGATTAGTACAGTTACCTTGTGTCCAATTACAAAGACTTCTTCACTATCATCCACAATACAGAAATGTCTGAATTTACTCTTTCGTTCACTAAGAGTCCGCATATCCAGAGAAGCATCCTCACACTTATCAAGTCTAAGTAAGCATAATTAACAATATGCAATATTCATTAGTAATGTTTTACACTTCAGCACTAAACCTGAAAAACCCATGGTGATCCAGTACAATCTTCCAAATAATCTTTGCTCGATCCGATTCGAACATGTGTTTCACTTTCTAAATTACACAGGGAATTAAAATTATATTGGCTATATTTTTCCTGTGTATTTACCTTCTTACAGGAGTCAACATATTTAATAACTAGCTTAGAATTCCTGTAATACACCTCATTAATCACCTCCCAAGTCAGTAATATTTCTTCAGATTCCAAAGGATTAATATTGTGAATAAAAATCCCTTTGTATCCCCCAGATAGAATGACAGGTCCACTGTTTGGTGATGTTGACTGCAAGAAAACACCTCATAGTAAAATAACAATAACCAACACATAAGTTCCTGTTAGTTGCACTGACTGTTGCAAAATATGAATGGCGTCCATACTGTGGAAGAATGGAAATTTGCTTGTGCAATTCTATCAATGATTCATATTCATACTCATTTTCTTCCAATCCTACTTTTTCAGCTAAGTTTTCATCCTCTAGTAGTCCTTTGTCTCCATGTGGTTTTGGTCTAAATATCTCCTCCATTAATTGTTTACACTACAGAAAATGAAAAGTATACACAAAGTTTGGAACAACATGAGCCAAAAAAATTCTTATAAAGAAAGGTGCTAGGCATGGTGCACACCAGTACCCATACTGTATTCACACCTCTTCATTTCTTTCAAATCGAAAGCCTGGAAGATGTAGCTGGAATCCAGAAGCTGTAAACCACACCACACAAATGTTACATTTGCTTCAATGAATTATACATTACCTTTATTCATTAATTTCAACACAGATTTCAAGTCCACTGAGCTATCTTTGAAATTGATGAAATTATTTTCTATGTCATAGTGGAGTTGGTGAAGAAAGAATGACCTAAATGATATGCCATTATTAAAATAATAATAATAATAATAATTAATTCATAGCTAATACTACCAAACGAGTATAACAACAAACAAAAAAAGCACAATAAATTAAAACTTTTGACCTTTTACTGGTAAACTGGCACAAGGTAGTCTATAATAGGCACCCACAGACACAATAACAACTTGACCCTTTGAATAATCAACTTCATTAGCTAGTTATAATGTGTATTGTTTTATTTAATATAAGTATGTGTGACTAAAGAAGCTGAATTTGTAAAATATCAGTGGTACAGATCTTCTCATTATAAGTAATCAATTGTTATCATCTAAGTGAAATTTAATTCAATAATTTCAAAAATACAACATTAATGTATATACTTCTAGCTCTTATGGTTTTTGCGACAACATAATATAATGTTAGGTAATAAATATACTTATCTCATATGCTATGGGAATATGTATATATATGAGTATTTTGTGGTGAGAGAGAAACCACAAATGTGCACACTGCTGCAATTTATATTTAAAATTAAACAACTACTATATTGTTATACAATGTCCCTACAGACAAACCTTGCTGTTGGATCTTTCCAATATTCATGTGATACGTTTGTAGGATAATATTTGAATCCATAAAAAATATGCCATTTTTCTTCTAAATATATAATAGTCCATAAAATAGATGCCCTTTTCTTGTAATTAAATTATAATAGCCAAATATCAAGTCGCTAACATGGTTAACTACCTACTAAAATCTTGTTTAGCATTTTGTAGCAAATGTAATGCCAACACTAATTCTCACTGGAGAGAATTGTAACAAGATGAATAGCTATATCCTGCAATATGAGTGTCACCCATTAGACTTAAATAGTTATTGGCCTTTAGTTTAGCCAAATATTTTACATATATGCATCCCTCGACATACACACACAACAACAACAATATCAATGAAGCATCAAAGGTGCGAACCCTCAGCGCTATTAAACACTACCTAGCTATTACAATATAATCTCCTTCCAAAAGAACAAGCAATCTGTTAGCTATTTTTTAATGAGGCATCAAAATAGCTTGACCAATGAAAATGGTACATGGAAACGCTGTCTTCATAAGAGAAGAAGCTAAACAAGTTTCACGTTTTCTCAATGATTAGCCCGAAATTAAAGAAAGTAACACAATAAAAGGTCTTACATCTTCGTCCTGAGTAAGCTCATACCTAAATCAACTGTAAATTGTCAGTAATCTCCAAAATTAGAGTATGACAGATAGACAGACAGACAGACAGACAGACAGACAGACAAACAGACAGGACGACTACTATATATAACCCTCTCGCGCATGCACGCTGAGAGTTAACAACAACAAAAACACACACAATTGAAATGAACTAACATTCTAGGGATGTCCACATTATGCCAGCATAATATTTGGTATAATTGGTATACTAAATCATAGGGCAATATTAAGCAAAATAGGTTCACATACCGTATTCACTCGAATAGCTCGCGCGCGAGTTATTTTTTAAAGGCACGGCATCGGGTAGCGAGTTATTCGAGGGCGCGAGTTAAACAAGGGCGCGGCTTATTTATTTTAGCTAGTCAGCATCACTTATAATTGGGTGTGGTGCTACTTCGAGCATGCGCAGTGTCCAGCATAGCGGGCGCCCCCGCCCACCCCTAAAAAAGTGAATAGCCTATTGTTTGTAGCATACAGTTAACGACAAACGAAAGTTTATATTGATTTTGCCGTAGCTAAGAGAAGTCATTTACTAAAGTTAAAGTTACGACTATTCATCGTCAATGGTAGTAGGGTCTTCTTCCATATCGCAATCAGCAAAAGGATCCTCCTCGTCCAACACTGAGTTGCTGTTCTGGCTGGCTGTTGCACTTTGGATGGCGGCCAAAGCGCTATGTGCAACTCCACTTGGCTTGAGACAATGGATTGAACTATCCTCAGATATAAATGAGTAGAAAAACCAATTTACTGGTGCCTATTAATTATTTGGTAAAGGGTCGTCGTCCAGTGCGCGCCTTATTCGAGGTGCGCGAGTTAATAAGTTGAGACGCAATAGCAGGTAGCGGCTTATTCGAGGGCGCGAGTTATTCGGGGTGCGCGAGCTATTCAAGGAAATACGGTATACTTCTAGCATATTTTATACAATTTTAGATGTACTTGATAGTTATTTATTTAAAAGACCAAGTTGAGGCGACATCAGTTCTGCAATATAACAATTGAATTGTATGACAGTAACACAATTTATCAACTTGTTTTCTATATTTAATTGTACTATAATTCATCTAACACTATTGTACATGCAGCATAAATTCGCACCAATAATGAATAATTGCTGCAATGCCAAAATATATCATAGGTAATTCAGCGAAGTGAGTAAAGCTGATTCATTAATGACTCTGCGGTATATCCATTTATCTATGTCTTCAGTTTTGACATTGACATACACATACCCTTTCATACTAATGCACCTGGTGCATGCTACAAAGTTTCATGGCAATCTATAACAACATTAAATTGCAGGGTATTTGTTGAAAGCAATAAAAATGATCAGCAGGGAAAAAAGAGCTAAGGAGGTTGAAATCATGAAAGCAAGCTCAAAGAGCTGCTGGAATAGCAGTAGAAAACTGGTGAGGAGACAAAAAAGAAATACAATGACAGGGCTCCAAGAAAAGCTAAAAAAAATAAGCTGCTACTGGCCTGTAAACAGGTTATTTATATCAAAACTACATTATTCTTTATTTATAGCTTTGCAATTAGATAGCTTGTATACAGTGCACTGGCTGAGAGTTGCACCTTTGGATTCATTGTTAGTACTTGTCAGATACAGACATGTACACAGACAACGGACAGCTTCTTGTCTATATTATACTGAGAAGGACATAATACCTTACATACCTGGGCTTTTAAAGTGATGAGACAGCTTGTGCGTTGAAGTGCGTTGATCTACAAAAATCTATGAAATAAGAGTTGTTACAAGTAATTGCAAAATGAATGAGAAAGTTATTAGAATTAGCTAAACAATCACTTCAATGACTGTTTCAACCTTCTTCATGCACATGTCATGGGTTTGAAAGGTCTAGCAAAGGATCAGCTTCATTAAAGAAATATAATGTTTCTATCATGGCATGAGACAATTTGTGTACAACTTGACTTCCGTCTAATTTCAAACCTTTTCCATTTGTAGTACAGATCCAGATGGAGAAGGAGCTGTTGTAAATAGAGAGCAATATTGAGCAATTTGTCCAGATAAATGACATAACTTTTGCATAGTGATCAGCAACTCCCCGACTTCCACGTCCTCCTATTCATACAAGGAATAATGCTATTAATTTTTTTTTCACATTTAACTTGTGTGGTTTATAGTTACGTGCTGTCATATGATCTTTACCATATTTCTGCTATACATGTGTAACCATCAAATTGCCATTGCCATAGGTATTGCTTTGATTAGATTTATTATAATCAACCATATTCCATGATACTAGATCCCCTGGATTAAATTGTTTTAAATGCTCATTTAAGCTCATCATGCTAAAATTACATGTACTATGAATAACTTTTAAAAATACGTGTATATATGTAACTATTTTATATGGATAAGAACTACCTCCTATTTTAAAAACTGCTTTATCTTACAAATACACCATCCAATATAGAGAGGTGCAATTTGCTGCGATCAACTGTGTTGTATCTCGTAAAAATCTGAAGTACTTACTTTTGCCCTCGAATACAGCTTTCCACTTACAGTAGTCACCTCTAAGTCATCTAGTTCATCTTCAGAACCTGGTAACCTCTGATATTTTGCCATCTCAACAGCGCAGAAGACCGGTAAGCATGTGAACACGCCCCCTTTGAGTTTACGCAGAAACTGTGGACACACCCCCAACAACTCGCATTTGTTGTTGTGGTCCCTTTCGAATTCCGTGTTTTCCCGCGGTTACAGACTTTCAGTAGTCTCGCGCGCGCGGTAGCACCTGATAGTTCTGAGTCTGGCTGTGCGAAAGGTCTAAACTATGGTACTGTTGAAATTTGTGACATGCAACCTTCAGAGACTCTTTTGAGGCCACTCTGCAATACATTTATAGTGAAACCTCTCCACAAAGGCCACTCTTGGGGGTATGTTTTTTCTTGTAAAGAATTTTAGCTGCTTTGAAAGGTTACTTTCTATACAGTAAAACTTCTATTAATGACCTCTCCGAGAGGCGACCGACCTCTCTGGAGACCAAATCATGCGCCCCCTATTGCAACTACAACAAATACAGTGCATTTAGAACCTCCCAGAAGCAACCACCTCTTATTTCTGACCAGCGACCAAATTCTTGGTCCCACCATTTTGTTCCATTTAAGCTGACTGTTGTTGAGAGTCAGGTTGCTGTTCGGAGTCCTTATGTAGAGAGGTTCCACTGTATACATTTGAGGAGCTGGCTGGACATCACCAACACTGTTTTCTGGAGCTAATTGAGTATAGAAATACAAAGCCCACCCAGCAGACTCTGCTGTCAATCACTAGAAAACCAACACTCATTTCTGAATACACGATCATCTTCCCCCCCCTCTTTATGTAGTAATTTAGCCAAGTGATAAGTACCTCAGGCTCTTCTTATTCTTTAGCTAATTGAGTCTTATAATAGTTTTACAAATTAAAGAAATTTTTTAATATGAATGACAATTCTGTTGAAAATAACAAAATAACCACAATCTGAGTGCGGTCATAATACAACCATTGCCATAACAAGCAACAATAAAAATACAAACAACCACAAAAACAGTCTCACTTTTCTTGAAGGACCTAGAGAATAGAAAATTACAAACACTCATAGAGAATGATCTGCATTTAGCTAACAACTATAATAAGTAAATCATGCACACGGACGAGACAAAAATGAACAAAGAACCAATGTAATTTTACAAGCTTGTATGTGTGAAAATAGTCACTATGTAAAAGAAATAGTACAACTGGGGCAGAAAAATAATATACAGGTATTGGTATCTACATTGTTGTGCTTTCTCAGTTTGACCCACGGACAGAAACGTCTCAAATATAGGAATTTATTCTACTACAAGAAAGTTAATTAATTATCTATAGTTTAATAGCATATGTGCATGAGTCTTTATAACACCGCTCCTCATGCCTCTACGATGATTATTACCTGACTTAGAGAGCATGGTCGCACAACCAGTTTTGTCTGCTGACACACTAAAAATAACTCTGGTTTTCTTTTGGTTCTTTGCTGCAGCACTAGACAATGGTACTGTTCCATTCAATTCAACAAAAGTCAACCCCGTCACAAATACTGAATGGACTCGAGATATCTTTTTCAATATCTGCAATTATTAGAATTGAAAAGTGAGCACAATTTGATTAAATAGCTATCTAACCTTCAAGCTGTCCTCCAGAACATACACCGCACCTTCATTAGTACCTACTGCAATGTGAACACCATCTGAGCTACAACAACACACCCACTGAAACAAACAAACAAACAAACTATATGATGGTCACAAAATACCTTACAGCCATTGCGCAACCTAATCCTGCCAAAGAAGAACTCCTCCCAAGTATTTTCCAAGATTCTCTGCAAGACTTTTGAACGTAACTCTTGGGAGACTGGTTCTTCACAACCTTGGAGGGTACACAGCATGAGTACAAGTGAAAATTTCCTGCTTTGTTTCTAGGAGAGTACCTGAAATCATTTGAGTGCTGAAAAAGCAACTATACCAGGTGGTTGAGTCATACCTACAAGACTTGATCCGGTGTTTGCTCAACTCACATGAAAAAGACTTTAGAGGATTTCCTTTGGAAATGTCCCAAACCACTGCCTGCCCTCCTCGGCAAACGGACACAATCTGTAACAGAGGACAAGTTTCTTACCATTGCATGATAACTAGTGATGTGCTTGAGCACAAATGGCAAGCGAGCCTAAAGACTATACTATTTTTATATGAATGATTTTGACTTCTAACACTGAAGCTACTGAAAATGAGGTCCAGTTTTTAAATTTCGCATACACGGTAAAGGGATTTCAGTGCCATAGTAACAAACTCTCTGCAACTGCTTGAATTGAAGGAAAACAACAACAACAACAAAACAATACACGTTATTTAAACGTTTTCTTTGTGATATTCTTTAGCTAAGTAGTGGTTGTAACACACAATGTTTTGACACAACTGGACATGCACCTACACAGACTAACCTTAGCGGTAGTCTAGTGGACAATGTATTTTCAAGTAAATACTGTTGCGCACGGCTTATAACCATGACAAAGAGCGCATTGACTTACCACCGCCACTAACTCGAATAGAAATGGAAGCCCTTTAAGTTTTCAAGTTTTAACCGCACCCGCAAAAGAATTCAAAACGGTAAACAATTCAATTTCTAGGGTGATACGGGTACTGATCGATAAACCAGAGGATTCTGTTTAGTGCAATTTGGGATGGGGTCGACCACATAACTAACACAAAAACGCGAGGGTCAAAGTACAAAATGACATACATACGTCCAAACATATATACAAATAAATAAATAAATAAACATCCTCGATTTTCGATTGTGTTACCCCTGTAAGTGTCTCGCTCGCTACGCTCGCTCGCCAATAATTATTAGTATTGGTGTGCTTATATACGCAATTGGCAAGTGAGTTAGTCGAGTAATAATTCAAAAGCAAGTACATAAAACAGTTGACCTGCCATGATAGTTTGCAAGTCAACTATCTTGTTAAAAAAAAAAACAACACTAAAAAAAGAGCCAACCACTTTTGATGACTACACAAAAATGTGATATTTTTTTTATAAGCAAGACGTCAGCCTGAAAAAGACATTAGTTGGAATACTCTGGCCACATTAGTAAAATAACATATACTCAAGTTTTCATTAGACATAGTGTCTTGCTGACCCGATCTCGCCAAAATAATAAATATTAGAATGCACATGCTTCATCTCAAATGCAACCACCAATAAAAGATGCAGCAATCTGTGAGATACAGTTATGTTATATAGAAAGCAAAGACCTTGGTTTGTTGCTAAACATACCTCATTGGCTTCAGGATGTCTACAGATATGTTCCACTTCATTCTGATGTTGCCGTAATTCAAAAGATCTCTTTAAGCTTGGATACTGCATCAAGATAAAAAGGAAGAAACATTACAAATGTTAAAACTCCCTACACCAGTTTTATCGCTGCACTAATTTAATATTATGAGTCCACATGACGTGGAATTGAAAAAAAAAAAAGCATGTAAAATAGAGAAATAGTAAATTCTACTAGGAATAACAGCTTCAATTATAAGCCCATTAAAAAAGCAAACAAATAAAAAAATTAACAAATAAATAAAATTTTAAAAATTTTTAACAGTAATTGGAAACTTGCCACTGTTTTTTTATTATAATATTATCACTATTACTATTATTACTACTACTACTACTACTATTTTCTCTAAAAGATATGATAGAGTATTAAGGAGTGATAATTGTTATATAAGAGCTGAATTAGAACATATTTTACACACGCTACGGCGTTCAGCAACCAATTAGTGTGTTTCTGAATAATAATAATCTCCAATACCTTCCAAATCCTAACAACAGAATCTGTACCACCTGTGGCTATCAGAGTTCCATCATAGTTAAATTGGAGAGCGTTTAAGTACGAGTGCTTTTCACTGAAATCAGTTCGGATGGATCCTACAGTAGTCAAGTACACATCCCTTTCTTGTGTGCCCTCCATTCCTGAACATCAAGTACATGCACTTTAATGCAGTGACCACCAAATCTTCTCGATAAAATTAAAAATGAAAGAACTCTCTTCTTAAATTTGTTTTATACTAAACGTGAATATAAGACCATTAGTGTGAATTCTCAGCACTAAGAGGCTAAGCTACAATGTAAAATAGTCTGTGCTGCATCAGAAAGGGAGTAGAACATTACCTTCACATAAACTAAATAAATGTACCCTCTCTTGCTGCGTGATGTTTTAAGAATGCTATGCTGTTTGCATCACAACTAGGCAAGCTCATTCACAATTTGTGCTCAAACATACCACTAATATAAATATATATAGATGGATGGTATGTAGTCCCATCAGTGCCTTGTTCTCCTAAAAATAAGTATTTTCCCCGGCTAGTTCCCAACTCTTTGTCTTCTACAGCAGTAAATGTTCAACTTAAAAACTGTACGACTATTTGCTACAAATGTTAAGTCATAAAAAAAGTTGGCAAGTGATTACTACAGCATTGAAGATCCTTTACTATAACAATTTTTTTAAACTTTTAGTAGCTGAGAGTTGTCAAAAAATACTGATACTTCATTTAGCTATCACTACTCCATAAAAATTGAATTTGATAGTTTGATAGTATTGTTAACCCTCAGCGCGCATGCGTGAGAGGGTTATAGTAGTCATCCTGTCTGTTTGTCTGTCTGTCACGCTCTGATTTTAGAGAATACTAACAATTAACAGTTGATTTAGGTATGAACTTACTCAGGACGAAGATTTAAGACCTTTTATTGTGCTACTTTTTTTAATTTCGGGCTAATCGTTGAGAAAACGCGAAGCTTTCAGCTCCGTGGTAGGTACCAGCTTTTATGGGCAACGCCCCTAGCATCACGTCATAATCACGTGAGCAAATAATTTCTTGCAGCCAGCGGTGTAGTTTGATTATGCTCAGGGAAGTTAACGGAATTGAAAGAAGTGAAGTTTTGCGTTGAAAATGCGTATTGGTGAGTGTTTCTGGCTAGTTTAGCTTCTTTTCTTATGAAGACAGCGTTTCCATGTACCATTTTCATTGGTCAAGCTATTTTGATATGAGCTAACAGATTGCTTTTTCTTTGGGATGGAGATTATATTGTAACAGCTAGGTAGTGCTTAATAGCGCTGAGGGTTCGCACCTTTGGTGCTTCATTATAGCTGTAATTGTACTGTTAGAAATAAAACAATTGAATAGTGCCACAAACTGTAGAAATTTAACAATGCTACATTGTTCTATGAATGTACACATCTCTACGTAATGTCCACTTTTCATTTGAATTATAACTTGGGTATTGCTGAGTAATCATTAGTGTACAAGCACACCACTAGTATAAATAGGTAATAGCAATAACCTACCAGGCCGATTTATCTGGTAAAGGGTCATGGAATGATTCACATTACCAGCAAGCACGTCTTCAGTAGGATGCTTCACTAGAGTCATAATCAACTCCTCTCCCATATCATGCTGAAGATTCTGCTTAGCAATGCACTTTCCAGTGCCCTCTAATAATAACTGATGTAGTTCCTAAAACAATTACAGTAAATAAAGATAAGAATAGATAATACGAGGATACAACAATACTGAATTTAGAATAGAACCACTTATAAAAATTATTTTAGTCCAATTTAAAAGGCTCAGACAACCAGAACAAGTGTGAAATAAATTTCTCTAGGGAAAGATCTGAAAAGCTAGGCATAACTAACACACTTTTTTTTACCATATCCCATTGACACTATGCAGAATGGAATTAATAACACTAGCAGGGCAAATCGACGCCAAAAGCGAAGCAAATCGATTAACCGCTAATACCTGCCCAAACCTTACTAAGCCATTCGGTTCACAAGTGTGAAATAAATTTCTCTAGGGAAAGATCTGAAAAGCTAGGCATAACTAACACACTTTTTTTTTTACCATATCCCATTGACACTATGCAGAATGGAATTAATAACACTAGCAGGGCAAATCGACGCCAAAAGCGAAGCAAATCGATTAACCGCTAATACCTGCCCAAACCTTACTAAGCCATTCGGTACTCCAGTTTTTGCTTTTCCACCTCCCCCAGCCACTGCTAGTTCACCATTTCCCAGGTCTACTGCGGAGTAAAGGGGATAATTACAAGATACTAGCTCCTTCGGATCCGCCATATGAATATTTCAATTTTACACTCCAGACGTATTTATACGAATAGAGCCTACCCAAAGAGAGATACTCTCTCGCATAACCGTAGCGGGTAAAGGGTGGTGAAAGGGTCTGGCTGCGCGAGACGGCATACCCCAGAAACTGCTCAACTTGTTCTACGTCCGGTCTGTTGACCAGACCCTTTAGTCAAATGGTTTGGGGACAGACGTAGCTAGGGTTTTCAGGTTCTCTACAGGAATAGAGCCAATCAGATTGCACCAATCATATGACTAACCTCAAACTATTTAATTTATTGCTAATTGAAATAATTGAGGACCTTGAAAACCTGAATGCCTTGAAAGAATCATTTCGCTCACTCCTAACCTATTTGCCTCAGTTTGTAGAGACTGCATGTCAATACTAGACACTACAATTCATACAGCCTCCCTCTTTAGAAACGTGCTAGGCAGAGAATGCAGTCAGTGTTCATCTATGCAAATTGTGCCGTTCAAGCTCATTTAACATCTGATCCACAAAACTCTTTACCTCTCACAATCAGTTCGAGCAAACTCTTCTAAAGAGGACATAGATATTCAATCAAGCTAAAGCTAATGTGTCCGCGATATATATATATTATATATATTGTTTTGTTTTTTTGTTAGGTCTAGGAATTGTTTTTTGTTCTTGCGTAGGTGTACATGTGCACATTTTCTTTTTTTTTTGAGGGTTAAATATCTTTTTTTTATTTTATACAACTGGTTAAAAGAAAAAGAAAAAGGCAATAAATATACAAAAAGTTCAGGCTACACCGTCCAGGGAGGGGGGTATGGTGGGGAGACGGTGGAGCCACAGCGATGCATTGCCTCGCCATAAAGCAATTGCCACGCGGCCAAACAGGTGACTGGTAGTTGGGGTGGAGTCAGAAGTGCTGCAGCGATTCTCGATGGCCCTGCTGATGATGGTGATGGTGCGGATGGTGTCCTCAGCCAGCCCACCTAGTGCTTGCGCGGACCGGGTAACCTTCTTGGCAGTTTACCCAGCGATGCCCAGTGAAACAAATTCTGCGAAAGAGAGACCAAAAAACGTTAGAAACGCTCCGTCAAGAGCTTTGAGGGCGTTAGAAACTCCAGAAGAAAAATTAGTAAGGAGAGAGATAAGAAATGAAAAAGACAGGGCAAGGAGGAGGAGAGCTAAAACGAAACAGAAACAGGTAGCAAAGTAAAGAATCTTTCTTTTTGAAAAGCCATTAAATGTTCCTAGCCACACCAAGCATGCATGGAATAGCTGCAATACAGGGAACATGCACGGATTCTTCATTGATTGCATTCCGCCAGAACCAGGAAGTGTCCCCAGACCCTCTTTTTTCCTCACAGGCTGCGCGAGACACAAGAGACAGCGCTATATGTTTCACGGACGCGATGTTTAGAAGGAGTGGAACCGCCGTTCTCCGGATTGCTTGTTCGTTATTTCAGAGACGTACCTGCAATTTTAATCGGTGGAGTTACTCCGGAATAACGAGAAGGTAAGCGCTGATGACAGGGGCGAGCTACGGACTGCGGAGGGCCTGTCGATCTTGTGAACACTTTTATAAGAGTGATATTCTGTCCTTTCTTGCTAACCTTCTATTTATCAACCTCCTTCGCCTAGACAGTTACATTACTTTGGCATCCAAGCTATCTTACTTTTGTAACTGTCTAGGCCAAGGAGGTTGATAAATAGAAGGTTAGCAAGAAAGGACAATTCTGTCATTTGGTATAACATTTCTTTGAGAGATTAAGTAACTGAGTTGTTATTGTGTGGCAGCTCCAGCATGATGAAAGAGAATATAATTTAGCTAGTGATGTATTATACATGTACAGCTTCAGTATCTAATGCATAGTGCTTCTGTGTGTGTGTGTGTGTGTGTGTGTGTGTGTGTGTGTGTGTGTGTGTGTGTGTGTGTGTGTTGTGTGTTCTCAATTGCACACTACAAATGATAAATTAATATCGAGGAACATTAGCATAAGAGAAGGCATCCTATCCAACCATTTTGAATAATTGTTTATTTTTCTTATGTTTTTGTGGTTTATATTTTGAAATTTAGGTCAGCTTCCAACTTCTCCATAATTAAAGCAACCTCTCATGATGACATTTCTTTTGCCATTGAGTACTGCCGGAGAATAGAATCATGGAAACTCGCAGTTCACGATGATGAGATATTCTTTGCATTAGCACCCCAGAGGTGTTATTATGGATTGCTAGGAGACGAGAAGATTTCCTACGTTCAAATTGTACCGTATGGAGACAATGAAGAATATTGTTATGGTGGAATGTATGTTGTCAAGAAGGAATACCGCAAACATAACTACGGGAGGCAGGTTTTTTACCGTGCCTGGGATGAAATTCCAGATTCCAGCTTAATCAGTTTGAGTGCAATTATTCCAAAAGATCTTCTCTACATGGAATATGGCTTTAAAGCCAGCTGGAATGAGTGTTGGTACATGTTTGATGCCCAGAAGATATTGAATTCACTTGAACTTGACTCACATGAGAAAAGTATTAACATAATTCGCTATAAAGATGCTGACTTCCAAAGCCTACTTCGATACGACACAAATGCCTTTTGTTATTCCAGAGAAATATACTTAAGAAAAGTTGGTCAGCTTTCTGGCAATGAAGGCTGGGTTGCCACTGACCCAAATGGCCAAATAACTGGCTATGTGGTTGCGAGACAAGCTTTGGATTTTTCTGAATGGCTACTCTTTCCTTTGATAGCAGATAACTTGTCAGTGGCTAAAGCTTTACTCATGGAGCTATCCAGATTTTTAGTCAATCAACCAGCGAAGTCATTCACTATGGTCATACCAAATGTCAACACGTGTGCTATAACATTTGCAGAGAAGTTCAAAGAAAAGAAGGTATCAGAAACACGGCGAATGTTTGCAAATGGACCTCCTTCTGACAAGATGGTGAAAAATCATGCAGAATTTATTTTTGGTACTAATCCTAATATTGGTTGATTTTTTTTTGGTAATATTTTTAATTAGAGGTAAAAACTTTCTCATATGGCATACAAGTTGCTAAAGGTATCCTGCATAACGTGGGATGTGTGCGAAGAGTCGAGAACAACATGGTCATACCAAATAGTATTCTAGCGGAATGTGGGAGTAATCAGTGTCCTATAGTGACAACTTCCACACTGTACCAGTTGAGGCAGCATGATGGCAAGCAGTAAGAAAAGCATGTAGTACTGGAAGCAATTTTTAAAAATTGCAGTTCCAGCAACTTCTACACTCCATGCTCATTATTCTAGCAAAGGACAAACTGGTGACAAGGCCAATGCTCAAAATTTACAGTCTTCGTCTCATTCGTGAAGTTACTGCCATCAAAATAAATAAAATAGATGAGCATACATTCATAGGTGTTATTGATGGTTGTAGGGCAGTTTGGTAATATCACAAATCAGGTAGAGCTTCAGTATCATCTGTTCTATTTCTTCAATTGTTATTGAGCACTAGTTAGTCAATGTGGTCAATAAGATTCTAAAGGGGCCTATATTTGTCACTAGCAAGATGAAGTGTTTGTTAAAATTATTTCAAATGGATTGAACTTCTACCACAGTGGATATCCATCGCTGGGGGGGGGGGGGGGGGGGGGGGGCAGACCACTGCTGATGCGGGGCCAACCATCTCTGCGTGGCTGAACATTGCTGCGGAGCTGACCATCTCTGCGGGGCTGACCTTCTCTGTGGGGCTGACCATCTCTGCGCCGACAGACCCACCTCAAGCAGCACCTCAATCATGCTGAAGTACATGATCATTTGGAAAAATAGCTGTGGGTACACATCAATATTTTGCAACTGTAGTTTTGTAATTATAATACTTGTTCACACAACAATCAAAGGGTGTGGCTTCAATTATGGATGTGACTGTTTATTCTAAAAGTTGAAGCAAATGTTATACTGTGTGACACATATTCTTAAGTCGACAGACCACAACTCCATAAAGTTCATGGAGTAATCTACATAATATGTATGTATCTAGTAGCGACAGTGAGAGCATCATACAAGTACTTTTCCTGGGTCCATGCATCTCACTTGCCTCCTCCCTTCCCCCTCCCCACCCCAATTTGTTTATAGAAATGTTTCTCCGGCCAATACGTTAGAGTAAATGGTAGCATTGTATTACATATAGCAAGTTGCATAAGGATACAATACACTCTCATTACTGACTACAGAAATAACTAATGACAAGTTATTAAATACATGGCAAAACCACACGATGATGTAATAAGTATGATGCAATGATTAAAGACTAGTCTTGGTTAGATACCAAAGAGGTCACTAACTGAAGAAACCTTATTCTGAAAATGCAGTCTGCTTGTAAGCTAGTATAACATTCCCAATACCATTGACAAAATACTAATGAACTATCACTGGAAACGTATCCACGGCAATTCCTTGGACACTCTTGCATCTCAAACCTGTAACAAAGAAGGAAAAGTAATCACATGTTACCAAGGGTCCAGTGCTCCTTTCAGGAACACAATGATGTTCACTACCAGTACTGTACAGCACTTGACATCACACTGCTCATCTCTACTTGATAAAGGTCTCAATAATAACCATTAAATAGGAATCCTACTACACACCAACATTTAAATAAATGTTTTATACCGAAATGATAACACTGAAAAGCTACATTCTTCTTTTTCATCATAAATCAGCACTTGCCTGGTGGTTGAAAAAAGCATTAAAAATGCATTCATATAGCAGTTTGATAAGCTTGGGGAGGGGATAGCACTACATTACCCTCGTATAATTGGCGAAAATTGCAGTTCCAGCAACTTCTACACTCCATGCTCATTACAAACTGATGACATTTCTTTGTTGCATGTGTGTACAAGGCCACTACTCAAAACTTACATTCTTCGTCTCGTTTCTGCCATCATAATAAATAAAGTAGATAAGCATACATTTATAGCTGTTATTGATGGTTCTAGCTAGGGAAGTTTGGTAATATCACATAAATCAGGTAGAGCTTCAGTATCATCTGTTCTAATTCTTCTAAAAGGGCCTATAGTATATATTTGTCACTAACAAGATGAAGTGTTTGTTGAGAGTATAATGGATTGAACTTCTACCACAGTGGAAATGCAGATGGATTGTGATGATCTTTTGTAAGTTTCTGTAGCTTTAGCTGCCAGACTAATGGACCATAACAAGTTATTGGTGGAGATTGGTGGACCTTTAGTGGCAGGTTGAGGCATAGGAAACTTTCCAACTGGATAACAAAAACCTTTGCTTTGCTTGTCTCCATTTCCTGATCATAAATTTAAAAAAAATCATAATATGCAACTGCTAAATCAATCATTCGGGGAAATTCAATTCGTTGAGGAAGTGCAGTGGGGTTGTGGGTAAATACAATTCGTTGGGTAAAGGGGCTTCGTGTGCTTATTGTTGTAGATGTACTTATGTAATAGCCGCAAAACCTGAGAGAAGAAATACCGGCTGTACCCGAAGAAATACCTGTACCTGAAGAATGCATGAAGTGGAGTAGCCTTACTTGCAGGATCTAACAGAATGGCCGCATTCCCACTTTTCTTCCGTTTGGCTATGTTAAGTGGACTCTTAATTATCCGCACTACAGCGAAGAAGACCAGCGGGGACACTTGTAAGTAGCTGTGATGTAGTTTATTGCTATAGCTAGCACGTCAAAGTGAATAACAGAACCGGTAATAATCAAATATATTCAGTATTATTCATGGGGACAAATCTGTGCTCTCAACTAATGCAGCACTTGATTATGGATAACTGAATTATAAGAATAGCTTATTTCAGAGCCACTATAAATGCATAGGTATTTGTTCGCTGATCCAGTACTGGCTATTTTATAATGTTCAGATTTATAGGAAATCCTTTAGCTGTAGCTAAGCTATTTCAGTATGTGTTGTAGCTTAGATGGCCTTATATGGTGCAAAAATAATAGTAGCAGTTGTATGGTCTCTTCTGTGTTGCTTTTTTTTTTTTTTTAATTGTACCATTTGTTTCCAAGAGAAACTTTTAAACCAGATCAAATTAATAGGTGGTATATTTCAAAAAGAGAACAAGTCTTACTTCCTTTGCTGAAAACAATTGATCTGCTGCCATAAATTGTAAGCTACAATGTAAGAGTAAAAAAACAACCGAACACTTAATGTATTATTTTTGTACCGCGGTACGTTCAAACCGTCCAATCAGATTTCTCAATTCGAGGTGAACATATTTCATACCCACCTCCTATGAGGTGAAGAGCTGAACTGTCTGGAAAGATTGTGGTAAGAAAATATTTTGTATCAGTTGGTCGAAATTTCTTGTCAGTGGCTTTATAGTGAAATGAACTATTGAACTTAATTAATAGCTCTGGCTTTATGACCGAATGCCAGGACATTACAAAATATATATTGTTTGAATTATTACTAACTAGACTGACTTGCTCGCTATTTTTAACATTACTGCAATTTTTATTTTGGGCATTCTCTATCTTGCAAGGGGTGAAAGGAGGTGGGACTTTAAATGTATTTTGCTTTTATTATGATTTTAGCATTGTAGTTGACAAGGTTAGTGTTTTATTCATGGCCTTGTAGAATGAATATCTAGACTGTTAGTCTGGTTATGGTGTTGTTGTTTTTGTTTGATTGTTTTGGTCATCACTATCATTCTAAAGCTATGCATCCTGGATATCAATGTTACTGTACGGTTTTACCAGACACAGAAAAACTTAGAGAGACAGTAGTTGGGCTTCATACTTCATAATCTACCAACAAAAAGTACCTCCTTGGGACAACATCAGGTTGTGGCCTTACATGTGGTCAGAATCTCTCCCCAGACCAGGAACTTACCACATGGTTACTGTGGTGGGGACGGCCCCCACATTAGTCTAAAAATATAACTGTTGTCTTGTCAGCTTGCTGACAGTAGCCGTTGTTAGGTAGAGTCACCATCCACAGTAAAAACTGATTAACTTATTAGTGTAATCTTCTTTGTAAACATAATGTTCTGCATTTTTTATTTTATCATTGTTCGGTTATATAAACTACGGCCGAACCTTTTCAGTCAGTTAGCTAACTTCAACAAAACTATCAGTTCAACTTAGTTGTTGGGGGTTGTACAACAGTTCCTTATATCCCTGGTTGGAGTGCCTTGCTAAGCCATTAGCCTGAGAGCCTAACTCTGGTGGCAGTGAACTACTTTTTCCGTCTCGCAATTTCATTCCCCCACAGTTACTATATAATTTGATTACTGGGTTTTTTGTTGTTGTTGCTGTTGTTTTTTTTTTTTTTTTTTTTTTTTTTTTTTTTTTTTTTTTTTTTTTTTTTTTTTTTTTTTTTTTTTTGGGGGGGGGGTTTCTGTGGCAATTAAAATTTATTCACAATTCCTCCTCATTTACTTACTAGATCATTTCATAAAAATCTATTCTTTTATACTAATTGCCATTTTTCGTAGTGATTCATGATGATATATGTGATTAGGCTCCATTATACTTCATTGCCAGGCTATATGGTGTGGTGGAGATGAGGGTTGCTACTGTAATCAAGTAATGTACTTGTCCAGTGATACCCTGGTCAAACTGACAGTCTCGTATTATAGTGATACAAGTGAACCACTCAAAGTTGTTTGGAGTCAGCAAGGCAATGTAATTATTAATCCGAGCGACCCATTTGAAATAGAGTCGACGAAGAATTCATCTGTAAGTGTCAAGTATAGGTACATTTAGAACTAAGCACATTGACTAAATTTTTAGTGTTAATAGTGAGCTCTATAACAGTTGGAGAAATAGAACAGATGATATAGCTGCTGAAAGTAGTGATGTGCTTCAGCACAAGTGGTGAGCGAGCTGCTTTGACTGAAATTTAAATTTGAATGCTAACCACTAGTAATATTTACTAGATACCCCACCACACAGTGGTGCTTGACTTATTGCAAACTAACAATGCAGTAACATAAGTTATCTTGCTCAGTTAATTAGTTTCCCTTTCCTGCTCTCTTTTTTCTGAACAATCTCAGAAACTTTTTCATTCTACTCTCTTTTTTGAAAACAAAGTGGCCTTTACTGTCGATTCCACCCTCATTTTAGTTACAATTAGCTAATGTCGTGTGCTTTTTCCTTCTCTTCGGTTCTCTTTTAGACTTATGCTGTCTTACCTCGCCGATTCAAACCGCTTTTTACAATTTATCACCTTTTGCCTTCTCTTTTGTACTTTATCCTTCTCTTACTTTCACCTTCCTTTTTGAAACCTATGCCACCTTCCCTCATCTACTCTACTGAATGTGACGACACTTTACCCATTCATGTAATAACTGTGCTTTACCAAACTGTTTGAGCTCATGAATTATTCATGAACACAGTCGGTCGTTGTTACTGACACATACAAGCGTATTATTATATAGATCAATTTCGTCAAATGATATGGGTAAGGATTGTTAAACCAAAGGATTCTGTTTCTAGCCGCTTTTCAAAGTTGACTCCGTTGAAAATGCTCTATTGTACCAGAGCTCTAATAAATAACTCTTTCTCTAAGTGACTTGACTATTGGTCAATGAATTTTCCAATTAAGTACAATTCTGTTATGTAAGGCGTAGAGCTATGACAGCACATTAGCAAGATAACTTACCACCGCCACTAATAGAATAGAAAATGAACTCCGCTAAGTTTGTAAGATCTAACTGCAAATGTCTCTCCTCGTCTTTCTCTTAGCTCTTTCCCGTTTTTTGTTTGTTTGTTTGTTTGTTTTCCTGGCATTATTTTCGAAGTCTTTTCTTTATGATATGAATATTACCAAACCTACCTTACAACCATCAATAACATAACAGCTAATATGATTATTGCACATATGCTCATCTATTTTATTTATTTTGATGGCAGTATCTTCACGAATGAGACGAAAACGATAAATTTTGAGCAGTGACCTTGTAAACACATGCAGCAAAGAAATGTCATCTTTAGTAGAATAGTGACCATGGAGTGTAGAATTTGCTAGAACAGAATTTTTTTATTAAGTTTAGAAGCATGAGCTGGATGAAACATTGTGAAGGTACGCTCATCAGAGTGTGCTGTGACGTGACATCTCAGTAGCACATTGTATTTTTATTCTTGTACAGAGATATGAAACTATCTCACTGTATTACTGTCTAGTTGATTTGTATAATTGACCAGCAGCGATGAGACACTCAGATGTCATATTGATGTGTTTGTGGTATATTAGTAGTGAAGCACTGGTTAAAACTGTAAAAAACTAAAAATAACTGTGACTATAACTACATCGGAAAATACTTTTTATAAAAAATAAATACTAAATTGGAAAACTTAGTTTAAAACTAATCTAAATTGGAAAAAAATTCTATTAAAAAAAACTATAACTAATTGGAGAAAACTGTGGTATGAGGAAACTTGACTAGACTACCACTTTTTAGCCCAATGAGTCACAGCTATAATTCATCCCAGCCAACCAAAAAAATCAACGGTCGTCCAAATAGAGGGTAGCTTCTGCATAGTCAGCAGAATTGTATTCGTGGGCAGAGTCAACATTTTTATTCCCATTGGTGTGGTCGTCAGTTTTTAACTTAAAACGTGCTGACACTTACAATGTATTGGATTTGTATTAAGTTATTTCAAGTAAGTATTAGCAGGCTGCTAACATTTATAGCTAAATATATTGGTCCGACAATTGCCAGGTCTGTCGGAGTTCTGCCACTCCTGATATCTTGAATTTTAAACACCTTTATCGTTTAATGAATGAATTTTTGTTTGTCATCAATGCTTTGTCCTGCTCTCATATTTACTGCAGTGCCTGGCATTAATTCTGCCCTCAATGTCATTATAATCACATGACCTTATTGCTTCCAGTAATGACTACATTCTTTTGTCACTTACAGCTGCTCTTGCAATCATGATGACTCAACTAGTATAGACTGTAGTTACTAATGTTACTAAAGGTGTCTCTTTGCCACCACTTACCCAATATTTCTCACTTGAACCTAAAATATTGTTGCTGTCAGATTTTTTGTTTGTTCACACTATTATAATTTTTTATAGACACTAAAAATCAAATATGATGTCAACACTGGAGCTGATATGGAAGGCTTTTATACAATTACAGTATCCAATGGATGTGGAACAAATTCGACTAAGCTTGGAATTAAATTTCGCTGTAAGTTTGATAAATCGTATCCCTTAAATGTCTAGATTCTCATCTTCATTCTAATACATACTCACTTGATCAAGTCTGAAACAATTTGTTATACATAGTGGGAAATTAGCACACTTTTTTTTAAAGTGAAATTGTAAGTAACCATTACCAACTCATAATAATAGGTGTTTATAGTGCAACTCCCCAGATTTCAACAGATTCCAACGTAACTCCAACAGCTGGCAACAACCTCAAAATTCTGGCCCAGATCACAGTGGCTGAAATGGCCAACATTCATGTATGCTTCACCAACTCCAGCATACCCAATAACGCAAGCGTCCACAACTTTCAGGACTACTACTGCGTCAGATGCTCAACTACTTTTGGGAGTCGGTGTATCTCTCCTCTTGGTGATGAGTCTATAATCTACCGCCATGAATTCAACATAACAAATAGTTATTTTTCCAATGTCAAGAATTGCTCGTCAGTCTATACCATCTCCTTCCACAAGCACCACATCAGTAGCAAAGATAGTGGGACTGTCACTTTTCGTGTAGGTGTGGGTACCGCTGTTATAAATAAGACAGTTAGTTTATGTGTGAAGCCTGGTCATTGGAAAACAATGTATTTGATAGGGTGCTCAACTGCTTTTGCATTGGGCCTGCTAGTATCAGTTGTCGTGTATGTATGCTACTGCTCCAGAAACAAGATGAAAAAGCCTATGTATCAGAGATTACCATCTTCGCTGCCTCCTTCTGTTGTATCTACAGTGTCGAGAAGTATGAGTGATGTTAGTAATGGTAAGTATATTAATGATTTGAAATAATAACAAGCAATTTTTAAAGTTTCAAATTTGATTGTTTAATTTATTACGAGGTGACCACGTCAGTTTGACATTTGAATAGAATGCAATTCATTTGTGTACTGCTCATATTATATTTATGTAAGATGAAACGATCAATGTTTTTGATATCCCATGTTATCAACGAGTCTGTCAAGCCTAGGACCATTGGTTTAAAGTAATTATGAAGCAAGTGTGAGATACTATTAGGAGTGAACAATTGAAAATTGGGTATATGTTATGTATATTTGGTACTATGCCTTTTAAACGCAAGCACGACCTCCTAAAATACAGCTTTTAGGTTCGCTCTCAGCTTCTTATGGTACTACAGGACCAAGTAAGTTTATAACTTTACTTGTTTTTTCAGGTCACATAAAGCTGTGGCAAGTGGTTGCTATGGCATTAAAACTTTTTACCAGACGTAATGCTTTTTTTAGTATCTGAGTGCTTGTTGTCAACTGGTCCCGCTTTTTTTTTCTTTTTTTTTTTTTAAGTATCTGAGTCTTGTAGTGAGAGCTATTGGTAATACTAAATACCAGAAACTACATGCTACTACTCGGGGAAAACTGAGGTAAGCACTCGATCTGTATTTGTTAGCTTAAAAAAAAAAATCTGACATATTTTTTGTAGCTGAGTCAGAGTGCTTGTTGTGAAGAATTACTAACAATTCAGATAGTCTAATGGTTTGTAAGAAAGTATTTCTGTATTGTCTGCTAAAATGAATGGTCAACTACTATATACTGTTTTGCATGAACTAAGCTAAAAATTAATTATTGTGACAATACTGTAGTTTTATGTAACCTAATTAGGCAGGCTTGCTCAATACTTGTGCTCATCATACCTCTATAATATGTCCGAGTTGAGTTGGCCGCAAGAAAAACTTGAATAACTTTAGAACGGAAGTAGCTACCCTCAGTGTGCATGCGCGAGAGGGTTAGTCTTCCTGTCTGTTTGTCTGTCTGTCTGTCACGCTCTCATTTTGGAGATAAAGACAATTAAATCTTGAACTTACTCAGAACGATTATTTGAGACTGTTTACTGTGCTACTTTTTTTTATTTCAGGCTGAATTTTGAGAAAATGCTAAGCTAGCTCTGCATAGGTACCAGCTTTAGTGGGTAATGCCCCTATCAGCATGTCATAATCACATGAGCAAAATTTATTGCTGCCTGCTTTTGTTTTGCTTATGCTGGGAAATTTTTAACCAAGTGCAGAAGTTAAGTTTCGGGTTGAAAATATATACTGGTGAGTGTCTCTGGCCTGTTTAGCGTCTTCTCTTATGAAGACAGCGTTTACGTCTATTGTTTTCATTGCTTGTGCTATTGATAGCTTATTAGAACAGCCAATAAATTATTCTTTTGGTCTGAGATGATTTTGCAATTTCTAGCTAGTGTATAGTAGCGCTGAGGGTTTGCATATTTGGTGCTTCATATTATTATTGTTGTCTTGTGATGTTTATTTTTAGTGTTTTTACCTAGAATAGTTGGAGGCACTGAGGGAACAATCATTGGCACAGAGGGACCTGGTCCAGGTAAATTGTCTTTCTAGAGGCATGTAGGGAGTAAAAAGCTTGTAGCTATGTGGTGTAATATTAAGAGGTCTTAGTAAGTGTGATGCATGGTGATAATTTGGTGTATGTATTAGTAATGAATTTTCTTTCTTTTTTTTCTTTTTTTTTTTTTTTGCGCACTAACTTGAAGTTACAGTATCTTTTCATGTGTGATTTTTACCACCTACTGAGTAGTGATTAAAGATTCAGCTCTTCACTTTATTGTTACAGTTGGTGTTTGTCTACTGGTATGTGAGAGCAATAAAAATGTACTTTCCTAAAGGGGTGTGACCAAAACACACCTCCCTGCATTTAACAGAATAGCTAATTAGGATTGTTATTCGTCAGAGCTAAATTGTGCAACCACTGAACTAATGCTGACAAGTTTGATGTCTTTTTTGCACGTTGGATTTTCCTTATTGTGTATAATTAATGTCTAGATGAGAGTGTTCCAGACTTACTGATGACTGAACACGACCCTGCTTCCATTATATGATAAAATATTCTTGTATGATCATACATAATCAATTTCAAACATCATTAGCTAGTCTCCATGTTTTACTTCATTTCTATCAGCTACTGTCCATAAGTCATCACAAACTTTTTGTAAATGTTGATACCACAAGCATGTACCTATGAACATGATATATTACAATTGATAAAATGGCTAACTGATATGCAGACGACTTATAAGTACACAGTGCTGTACAACTTACTGCTGCTTAATTGCAGAGGAACAGTTGCTGCTATAAACTTCAAAATTATTTCCATGAACTCTAGAAAGGAAACCTAAAAGGAATCATTCATTTAGCTAATACAAATGATCCTTAGAATAATAGCCAGATTTTTTATTTAAAATATTTTACTGTCTATTAGCTATCTCCCAGCAATCAAGGATAGCTAGCTATCTTACTTTATCATAATATGAATATAAAGTGCTATTATAACTCACCTTCACTTCCAAGTTGAGAGAGTTTAAGTCTCCTTCAACTACTAACTCCAACACTTCACTTGGGGGAATGTTGCCATATACATCAGAATCAAATAAGCCACTTTTCTGTGTGTTATAAGGGGGAAAAGTTAGATTTATGGTATTTTTTAATATTAAATGAGCCTATATAGCAGAAATATATCTGGTTTTGTTTTTGGCTTGGTAAAATAATTTCTGACAGCTCTCTCTCAACTTGTAAATTGGTAAGGCTTTGGTCAATATGAAAAAATTAATTTTTTTCAGAACATTAACAACATTAAAATAAACTTAAACGATGATACACTTTAATTTAAACATTGACAAGCACAATATCTGATTCAGGTTTGCTTTCTTTTTTCTGAAAGTGGTGGTAGCTATTTGATCCATTGATCAACTTTAAATTAACTTGTTACTATTACCAACACGCCAATCTTTATGTTACGAAATACTCGCCACTTAAACATAGAGGTCACATTTATAATTCAATGCTATTCTCCATATTCAAAATATCTGTGGCCTAGTTTACCACATTCTGAGCTCCTTCCAGAGATCCGGGTATAAAATGGAGAATCAATGCATGCCCTTTGACCTCTAGCTTCTTCTATTTGAATTTTAGCAAAGAGCCATACAGAATGGCTTGCTATTCTTTCAATTTGATTTACACCACATTTAAACAGTGTGACCCAACTTACAAACAGCCATATCTAATCATTTTTTACAAGTGATATAACAGAAAAAAGAAGTCAAACTCCTATCATTGTCATGTGTGTGTGTGTGCCAAAGTACTGGTTGATTGAAGATATTCCTCAGGCTAGCAGTACTTTGACGGTACGCTGTATATCTTGTGCAGTTGAATTTAGCTGCGTCAATGGCAAACAGTACTCTCTTTTTATAGCCCTTTTGTTTAGGTGCTCATGACTTATTCCTTACTTGTGTGACATTGTTTCCCAGTTTTTTGTGCGCTAAGTTGCTACTGTGTTCTAAAATGGTCTTCGGGAAGTTAATGACAAAACTGGCCGCTGCCATTTTCCACTTATCGCTAGATAAGTCCTCAAATACGACCTTTTTATGCAAACTCTACATTTAAATAACCTTGTAAAATGACAAAAGTTTAAACAGTAGTTAGTTTCACTATGGGGTCTCACTATTCCCTGACACCGAGCGCCCAAATTTTTTGTTGTTGTACGGACTTCAAACACTCAGAATAGAAAGTATGAAGCCTATATAGAGAGTCCCCCAGAATTGTGGAAGAATAAGGATAAAGTTTTTCCTACCGGACATCGAGAGTGATCGATTGGGCTAGTTTCTCAGAGTCTCCTCGAAACCTGCTGTAAGATGGACTGGTTTCCGGTTAATTTTCAAGCTTTTAGAAGCTTATTTGCTTGTTAAAGGCTATAGCTACCTACTTTATATGCCTGGCTGTTTGTTTGTGGATTTTTGTGGTTGCTTTGGGGTAGACATTTAAAAATCACACTCAAATTCTAAAAGACGCCCGAAGTGTTGAAGAAAGTCGGCGTTGAAAGGGTTAAAGAACTATATGTGCACTGAGCAATCAAAAATTGAACCATAATGGCAGGAGCCAATCATAAAATATATGTCCACCTTGCGTGACAATCACAATGTCTATCCCAACATTCACCCTAAAAGTAGTGTCCCACTCACTCCACTCACTCACAATGTGACTGAACCTGTCATTTCAACCAGCTATATACAGGGTATCCTCTTTTTTTTTCTTTTTCTTTTTTTTGCAAAGAAACTAATTGAACATATTATGCGTAAGAGAAGAGCTATTGCCAAAGTGGGCTATTTTTCAGAACACTTCAAAATGGAATAATATTAATCAAAATAGCTGGGCAAAGTACCAGGACTCCAAGAAGTCCTAGAAGAACCGAAAAGTTCTGCCAACTTCAGTAGCTAAGTTATTGAGACATTCAATTTAGTGGATTTAGAACAACTAAATCTAGAATATGAAACTGACCAATAGAACAGAACTTGGCTAGAACAGAACTTGGCACAACTGATGAGAATTGCCATTGAAAGTTTCAAATTTTTTTTACTGGATTACAAGATCATGCTTCAATGCTGCGAATGTCACTTTTATTGTAGTTAGTTACTGTAATAAATGTTAGCTGGTTTTAAGCAATTAAAGGACTTTGGAAGAAATCCCATGTTCCCTCCCCCTCAATGAGATCCTGTCTATCAATCTAAACAAGTGTACTAGTCATAGGAGATTAACCTTAAGAAGTGTCCATATATCTCGAAATTTGACCACTTCAGATTTTGAAGCCTGTAAACATAAATACAAATATCTGAAATCGGCATCTATAATCAGCTTAATAGCACAGCAACTAAATTAAATACCAAAGGAGTTGAGTGAAACAGTATGCAGTAAGTGCACATGCGTGCCATGCTAGCCTTGGAAGCATACAGTTAGAGTAGTTTCTAGTTTGGATAAATCTTTGTCAGTTGGAACAAAAAGTAGCTTTTGATTCAGCTGGTAAAGATCTCTTGAGGTTGAAATGTTTGACATTTATACTACTATTTTTATAGTTCATATAACAATATCATAAAGCACAATTTTTCAACCATTTTGATAATATCTCTGCAACCTAAAATAGCATAGCTTTCAAACAAAGGCCATTTGATAGAGTGACAATTGCTCTAACAGAATAACTCCACAGGCTATTTAAAGATCAGGCTAAATTCTGAGTATGATAACCGAAATGAAAATTCCATGTGTATTAGTAATTCCTAACCTTGTTTACTTGCAAATATGTACTCCAAAGAGTTCCTTTAAACTTAAGAAATTCAGCAGTTAGTTCTGGTCTTCCTGAGAACAAATGTCCATGAACATTCCTTGACAATGCAAGTACTGACTTCAATAAAGACTCCAGTTTATCAGAAGGAGACTTTCTGCTCCTACAGAAAAGTAATGCAAGCTATTTTCTTACTAGAACATCATGATATATAGAGACTTTGATACCTGTATGCTCCAAAATATGTCAGTAAAATGTCAGAATGAAGTAATACTTTTCTTACATAGATATGCTTTTAGTATGAATGTTCCATAGAAGTGTATGCAATAATACTAGTTATATCATCACTCAATACCAATTTTAAGCACCTTCTAATTTTCATTCTTCAGTAACAAGTAATGCTGTATTAATTGTCTACCCGAATTTTTATTCTTACTTGTGAAGCAAAGAAAAAAGCAAGTGATTGTAAATCATTTATGAATCTTCAGAACTATAGCTATATTTATCAACCATACATGAGTGTCCTAATAATATTTTAAAGCATTCATCTTCTTTAATTCTGTCAAATGTTATCATGTAAAGTCAAGACAAAGACTACTACCATGTCAAATTACATTGAGGAAACTACCTACCTGGTGGCTAGAAAGAGAACAATTTTGTTATAATCATTCATTAAAATGTGACGATCTGGATCATGGAGAGATTCAAATGAATTATTGGAATTGTCACCTGCACAACAATAAAAACAACAACAACAACAATAATAATAATGTAGCTGATATCTGACTATCTTGCAACCCTAACATAATAGAATATATTTCAGACTATAAATCTGTTTTACTGATTTAGCTCATAAATATTATAATGGTTGGTATTTCACATTGTATATTACAGTATAGTCACTTACCAAACAAGCATTCTATATCAAAGATAGTTGAGTCATACTGGTGAATATTTGAATCATGTAAGAATGCTGATAGCTGTAGTCCATTCATTACAGAGACTCGATCACTGAAAGTTTTAGCCCCCAAAGAACTGGAAAATAGCAACAGGTATTTTGTGAGTAAAATTATCATGAACAGGTCAAATGAACTTATATACCTAATTGTATCTATTAGTTAGTTACAACATGCATTTAGGAATTATTGCTGTAACAATCCCGATCTCGAAGGCAAAGTCTGAGAAAGAGGGTAGTTATCGAGCGATAATTCCAAGCATTACCATGGTTAAACTATTTATACCATAGTTACCATTGTAAAATGTTCAAATAATCACTGATAATCGTCCTGATCCCACATATAAGCCAGTGGGAAACTTAACGAGAAATAATATTTTAATCCATGGCTGTTACCTTATTAACTATGGTAAATATATAGCTATTATATATATTTATAGCCCGTTACCCGAGCGACCGCGCTTGTCGATAAGAACTATAAATCTGATACAGTCTGGTATGCCCGTAAGAAAATGTATTAGCGGGGAAAAGTCTGATATAGTTCTTAGCAACCATAATTATGGTAGAAGGCAGATCAAAGCAAAATGGAATAATGAAGAGTTTGGGTACTTTAATACAATTACTAAGATAGCTAACGCTATACTTTGCTCGTTGTTTATGTTCTGGCTATAAAATAGTTATAAACCAAAATCATTAGGTTTGTATGCGATTTATAAACTCCGAGACACGAGGGCGCAGCAACCATAATTATGGTAGAAGGCAGATCAAAGCAAAATGGAATAATGAAGAGTTTGGGTACTTTAATACAATTACTAAGATAGCTAACGCTATACTTTGCTCGTTGTTTATGTTCTGGCTATAAAATAGTTATAAACCAAAATCATTAGGTTTGTATTTCGATTTATAAATCGCATACAAACCTCAATTTTTGGTTTATAACTATAACATATATAACTATATATATTATGTATACTCTATGCCATATATTTTCAACACTGCTATCAGACACTGTATTCCGCATTCTCATTAATCTCTGATAGGCTAGTGGCTAACAACAACCATCCAGAGATGGTGGAGGCACTAGAACTAGTAGACCTTGACTACAAGGAGATACAGCAGTTTAAGATATCTAGTATAACAATAAACCACTTATTACACTTGCAACATGAACATACTAATACTGTATATACTCACTTACTATAATTGTGTGTAAAACTTACCTATAGAAAATATAAGTGAGTCTGAGCTCACTCACATCTCTCAACAAAAGTGCTTGCATATGATTCAATTCTAAAGTTTCTATTTTATCACTGACTGAAATGCTTCCAAACTCTTTCATGGTTAGCATAAAGTCTTTGTTATCATCAAATTTGTCTGTATTACCTATGCAAACAGTAGCACAGTCAAAAGACACAAGACAAAAAAAAACATAGGTTTTTTCTTGTTTTCCATCTAGCCCTTACTACTTACTGTCTGTAGTGATTTTGTAAGTGATTGATTCTTCAGAAGTTGATTGGATTTTATCATCAACAAAATAACATTGAAATTTTGGTCCATTCTTGGCCAAAAAATATCCTGGCCCATCTTTCTTGTCCTTTTTCCAATCACCCTCATAACTAGAACCACTAAAAATGGAATATAGTCATATGTAAAATTTAATAAACCAGCTTAACTAGCCATAGCAGACTATTAGCAAACATCACATACCTAGAGTAGTGAAACACTCCATGCCCCTCCCTGTATCCTTTGACCCATTCTCCTTCGTACCAATTTCGAAGAGGATACTAAAGTTAGATTAGAAATATAATGACAGGATAATAAAACATTCCGTCACAAATGACTTCACTTCCATGGCCACTTTTTTTGACTGATTACACATTTCTCTGTGTGTAGTAATTCGTTGTTTAAATATTATATTTTTTTCTCCTCAATCCAATAACCTACTTGAGATGAATCACTTGATTTGAATGTCCATAAATGTGTGCCCACTCCATGCTGGAAACCATCCAACCATTCTCCAGTGTACACTTCACCTTTGGCAAACCAATGCATAGTCCCCACTCCATGCTGCTTATTGTGCTTCCATTCTCCTTCATAAATGTTGCCAGAACTAAGAATTGGTTGCATTCCATTAATAATTAATAAGTAATTTCTACAGTAGATAATATACTCACTCGTACTGCATTTTGCCAAAGCCATTCTTGCAATTGTCAACCCAGTCTCCTTCGTAGTAATACAATGGATTATCAATGCTGTATACCATCTTTCCTTTTCCATTTCGTTTTCCAAATTTCCACTCTCCAGTATATGTTGTCTTTTTGTTCTTGCATACAAAGTGCCCATGACCGTGTCTTTGACCATTCACCACATCTCCTTCATAACTACTGTTAAGACAAGCACACAAACGCATAGCAAATGTTGAGTTCTGGACACCATACAAGATTGGTGGAAGGGAACATAAAATCTTAGCATTAAGGGTGTGCTCACACTCTTCGCATGTGAAATGCCCACGGAACTGGCCATGGTTGCTAGGATGTGTCATATTTACCTCTGGTTTTTCCTGAGCTATTTCATTCCTCAGGATAGCAAGTACTACTAGGAGAAAGCAACTACCAAAAGGAAAGACCAGAGGTCTGTCACATCTCAAGACATAGCCACATCAAAGATTTGGAATTCACCGCAGTACTGCGTGGTGACTGCAAAAATTTAGAAGCTGAGTCTTCATATATCACTTACTTACACACGTGTATACCATTATGATGAGATTTTGTCCGATTTTATTTTACTGTTCTTCATATACTCATCTCAGCATGTGAACTATGGTAGATTATTTAGAATGTAAAAATTCAGTATATTAAAAAACAACAACAACCATTTGGCTCCTAGCCTAGGCAAAGTATAACCATTGCCATTCACCCATTCCCAAGCAATACATGTGGTGGAAGTGGGGGGGGGGGGGGGGACCGAGTAGAGCTGCCACCAGAGTATCAGGCAGAGCAACACTACACTTGTTATCAAGCCCTTAGCTGCCAGCTGCTGCCCTTCAAAGCAGTACAGAAGGTTTACCATAGGCTAAGTGTAATGTAGGCTCAAGATTGACACTGAGGGATGCACATGCTCAACCGCTGGGCATGCAGCTGGTGATCATGTGATGACAAAATAGAATAGTGAAAATAAGGCACAAAATAATAATAGAATGAGGGTCAGGTGAACTGTAAATGGAAATGTAAAGTAGAAATAATATAATATAAGGTTCTAAGGAAGTGTCTAAAGGGGTGTGGCTAATAATGTGGGAGGAGTGGTCACTACACCACAATACACGAGAATAAATTCAGGAATTATTCTTTTTCTACACGAGTAAATTTGCTTGTCAATTGACCATGCCCGTCCCAACTGTATGCTCGCAATGGTAAGTGAGGCAGAGCTGCATTACATGGGCACTATTATCTTGCAAAACAGGGCGTGATTTTGTGATTGATACTCGCAACAATTCAGCTGGAGTGTGTCACTAGCACTGCCCAGGCATTGCTATGTGAGAGCACTCTTACAGTTATGATCACACAAATTAATTTAACAAAAACGATGGAAAGAATAACTGTTGAACATTGGCTTGTTGGGAAATACTCTTCATCTATAATAATTTATTTCTGATTGTAGAAAGCTATGGGTGTAATTACAAGCAGTTAAAACAAATCACTACTTCTATATTTTCATAAGTATTGATTAATAATATTGTTACTAGAGATATTAAAATGTGTAGGTCTTTTAAACTGATACAAATATTACCTGCCATCAGACCATGTATATTTTCCAGAGCCAGTAATTACACCATTATTAAAATCACCCTGTAATATACAAAAAAAAAAAAAAAAAAGATAAATATTACCAGAAATTTTCAAAACATGTCACACAGTTATTGATTTTTATAGCAGTTGTGGTGTGATAGCTAGCTACTAGATGTCTTTCTTGTTACAATGTATTCTTTCTTCCGTCATTTGGCAATATTTACACATATTCAAGTGGTGGATTTTAAAAAGTAAGAATGACCAGAAAGAAAAGCAGATGGATATGAAAAATTGATTAAACTAAATGGTGAGGAAATACATGAATCAATGTGCCAGTTTTTTGATCTGCTCATTCTGAGCTATTTGCCTAGAACTCTAAAACATTCACAATAATTCTGCAGTTCCAGTCTTAAGAACCAAAGTTTTAAATAAAATTAATTTCACTATTATTAATCATAAGTGTCAAAGCATCTAGGCTCTGCCAACAAATGACTTCACTTCCATGCATTACTGAGTAAGCATTGTATTTAGCTATATCTCTTACCTCAAAAGTAACTCCATCCAACCACTCATACTGTCCTGCAGCAACAGGCCCTTCAGTAGACATGCTTATCTATCAACACATTGCAGAAAAAGTACTAGCTAAGCGACCAGTAATCTCTCCACTAGTTGCATTCGACATAGCTAGCTATAAGCTGGTTATCGCATTCAGAATACCACAGGTTCACAATACCACGAGGTTCACAATACATCAGCTTACCTCACGATTTATTAAGGTTCTAGATAGCCTAAACCCAAGGACTGATGTATTATTACATTGCAACACCCTCGGTAACTAATGACAACTAAAGGGTAAAGGGACGCCACCCGGCCGAGCTGGTTTATTTTCAAATTTGGCGGTAACACGGCTACTGAGCATTATGACAAGAGTACTGCTGAACTACCCATGACCCCCAACCTTCTCCCTCTCACTGGCTTTGTGATGTGGCCATACAGTGAATACGTACTGGTTCCTCGCTGACTTGATCAGCCAAGCGTAACTTCTTCATACAAGTGCGCAGGGTACTACCGATACTTTACCCAACACCTAATATCCCACCACATTGGCTATGTGGATGTTCACTTCTCCTATAGTCTTACATTTGCGGCAATGCAAAACAACGACAGTTCTTCAGCCAACAATCATAACCCCTTAAAATTTAAATATTTTATTTTTTAACTCCATAAAGACTGCAGTAAATTGTGCAACCAAGAGGGTTAAAGTCTGAATGCTTCACTTTGTAGAGTACAGTCAGGTAGTACAAGAAAGTAACCAACAGTATCAATAGGAGAGCAACCAACAAGATTAAGCTGTAGAAAACCACGCTCAGCCGCTGCCTGACAAGGAGATTCACATTCACCAGTTCCATTCCAATGTAGCTGGGGTCCAAGGATTGGGTCGAGACATACATACAAGTGGGATGCACAGCCTCTGACAGAAGATTGTTAAAAGGTAGACAGCAGGAGTCCTTATGGGTACAGTCCAGACTTAATTTGCTTGAGGATGTGTTGTAAAAGACAGAAGAGATGGTCATGTTGTACGAGAGTTGCGTGTATATAGTGGAATTGATACACAAGTAGTAGGTGTTGGTTGTTTCTATGGCATAATCCAGGAAACAATCAAAATAACCTGCCTTCCAGTTCAGATTGCAATAGGTTAAATTTAAAGACCACTGCTTGACAATGAAATTAGGTTTGAGATGCTTGGAGCAGTACATATCCGAAACTCTGTCATTGAGCAAGTATATAGTTGTGGTGGAAGATCCGTTGACTTTTGCGTAAAGACGGAAAAAACTACCTTTGTGCCAGTGGAACATGTAGCTGTTGTACTGCAAGGCCGAGTTCATGAACAAACTCTCATTGCGGTAAGTGATTGCAGTTACATCTCTACAGTTTTCGCTGATCAGAGTAACATAGGCAAGATGACCGACTTGGATAGTTTGGGAAGCCGAATGCTCAAAACTCAAACAAATCTCAGTTCCATACACATTGCTTGATGGGAAAACAGAGGTCAGGTTGTATATCCCACTGGTGGCAAGGTCCATTGTCTTGGAGATATTGGGTCTCTGCTTGAATATCTCTATAGTCCAAAATAATCCCACAGCCACTGAGACAGCTATGCCAATTACAAGCAAGCCCATCCAAATATAGCAGAATGCTCTGCAAAAGCACCCTAAACAAAAGGAAGACATAAAGAACTAAAACCTAACATGCAATAAAAAAATACATTACAGTATGTGCTCCTTTTTAAAATCCAATTGATAATAGTGCGAAATTGAATGATATTAACACACATATGTAACACTCACACGATTGAAGCTTAAACAAGAGATTGTGAGTTGGGAGGGCAAGACTCGCACACAGCAAGTTGGCTGATTTTTTTTGTTTTTGTTTTTTTTGCAAGTAATAATATAGCTGTGCACTCTGGGATTTTGCTCTATTGCATAACTCACACTATGTTCGTTAAAACCCAATATCCAAAGTGTGCGAGTTGTTTTATAACTCTCAGTTGACTAATAGGTTGGGTAAAGGATCTCTCTACCAGAAATGTGTTTCAATTCTACTACTGCAACATACATGCATTCAAGGAACCTCAGTACTTACAGTGATGAACTGCACACCTAGGAATAAGAGAGCAATTTATATTGTAGGGAATGCTGTCCGAGTCATCCCTCACGCCATCTTCTTTGTATTCCTCTGTATTTCCTGGACGAGGGAGGAGACGTATATTCTCTTCCAGTTCTACTTCGGCGATTGCCCCTCCAGCCACTTCCTCTCTCTCGCCATCGCTATCAAGTTCCTCCTCCACACTAACACCGTGCACCGCCTCACATTTAACCCGTAAGGAGGTTTTCGGATGACCCTTCCCAGCGGGGCCTCCTCGATTAGGTCGTCGCACAACTTCTAGAGTACTATAATCCGTCGAGTAGCCTCCGTCGTCGGAATAACTGTGGTGCACCGGAGAATCTGGTATACCTGGTTCCAACAACGTTGTTTCTTCCGCCATACCGTCCTAAATTAACACTGCAGCGGGCCCACTCGCTTTCTTAACGAGGTCCAAAATAATTGGTAAAGGGTTTCGACTTATATAGAATCATGATAAATGTATAAGTAATAATCTCTTCCGTACAAACTGCAGTTTATAGAACAGCTTCTGGGATTGAAGTCTTCATGCTTCACTCTATAAAGTATGACAAGATAATACAATACAGAAATGACCAATATGAGAAGAAGAGCCAAAAGCAACTCCAAACTGTAGAAAATTACACCCAGTCGCTGACTGACGTGGAGGTTCACATTCACCAGTTCCATTCCAATAAAGGAAGGATCCAAAGGCTGGGTGGAGACATACATACAGGTGGGATGCAAGGCCTCTGACAAAAAACCATCAAAAGGCAAACAGCAGGAGTCTCCTTGGGTGCAGTCCAAACTCAACTTGCTAGAGGACGTATTGTAAACGACCGAAGAGATGGTCATGTTATAGGTAAGTTCTGTGTATATGGTAGTATTAATACACAAGTAGTAGGTGTCTGTGTTGTTGATGGTACAGTCGAGACGGACTGTCTGAGGCTTAGTGAAATTCAAACTAGAGCAATAGCTTTCTGCCACAATATCATTCAATAAAAATATGTTAACTGGCAAAGACCCGCTAATGTACAAAGAGAATGAAGTTCCATGATGCCAGTGAAACATGTAACTAGTATCCTGGAGGTCAGAACTGTGGCTGAAACTTTCATTAACATAAACTGTGGTAAGGTGGCTAGGCATAGATAAATATTGCTTTTTTTTCTGCCTAAAATTCTTTCTCCAATGCTCCCAAACTTGCCCTATAATTCTTTCAAAATGTGCCTATATTTCTCATTTATTGCTTGGCCAAAATTCATGTGATACATTGTGAATTACAAAAAAGAAAGTTTTTAGCGACTGTTATATTGTAGCATAACTGAAGCTGAAACATAGTCTTCCAGTGCTCTTTCCTGAGCACTGGAAGACTGATCCAGCTGCTGCTTGTATAATTACATCATGCATTAATAGATTTTCACACATTCCACATTAAGTAATCTGCTAATTCTAAAAAAAAGTTGCCTATATTTCTAGCATATTTCTCATTGCTTCCATGTGCCTATATTTCCCAAAAAAATTCCAGCAATATTTATCTATGCCTAAAGGTGGCTGCAACTCTTGCTGATCAGTGACACGTAGGCGAGTTTGCTGACTTTGATAGCATCGGTTGCTGGCTGCTCAAAGCTGAGGCATATCTCAGTTCCATACACATTGCTTGATGGGAAAACAGAGGTTAGGTTGTATATCCCACTGGTGGCAAGGTCCATTGTCTTGGAGATATTGGGTCTCTGCTTGAATATCTCTATAGTCCAAAATAATCCCACAGCCACTGAGACAGCTATGCCAACTACAAGCAAGCCCATCCAAATATAGCAGAATGCTCTGCAAAAACGCCCTGAAAATAGATGCAGTTAAATGATACACAAAGCATTGGAGAAAATATTAATTACAGTTTAGTTAATTAGTGGTGTGCTAGTGGCAGGCAAGCTATTGTGGATGCACAAGTAATTCAAACAATAGGGTAGCTAAAACATTAAAATTTAACCTTGAATCTGATAAAAGTTGTGTACAAAAAAAAAAAGGCTACCATTATTTAAAACAAATATGGAATTACTCTCTTGCCTCAATTTTCCAGAACATTAGCTTCTGTAGTATCTTTTTTCTTTTTTCTTTTTATAAGAATTAGCCATGTGACTATCCAAATGACCAGCAGTTCCTGACAAAAACACTCCAACTAAAAGAAAAACGGCCGAGGTTTAAGATCATGTTTGGTAAAAGATTTTACAGCCGTAGTAAACACTCACCACAATTGTTTGACTTGAAAAAAAAACAACCTTTTTAAGGATAAACTAAAGACTTGCTTACTGCTGTAATAGCTGGGGGGGGGGGGGGGGGGGGGGGGAACTGGGAGAAAACTTTGGAAAAAAAACTGCAAAGCAGCTATTATGCTTATTTGTTAATTATATATATATAATATAAAGCTATTCTTTAGCTAAGCAGTAGCTGTAATAGTATACACAGTACTTTCACATGTACTCGTTCACTGAGTATGCGAACACCAGACTTACCTCATATTCTCTTTATGACTTGACTATTTGGACAAAGGGATTTTAGGTAAGAACAATACTATTGTGTAGGGTGCATAACTATGACAAACTACAACGCATTAACTGATTCCCTTTGCCACTAGTTCAAATGAACTCCAGTAAGTGTGAATATTTAACTGCGTCTGCGAAATTCAGATAAGTCAGAGTCAACAAATCAAGTGGTATACACTTGAGTGATACGGGTAAAAATTGATAAACTTAAGGATTCTGTTTAGTGGAATGAGACAGGATCAATCTCTAAGCAGACTCAAATATGTGAGTCAAAGTAAAAATGATATACATATTATGTCCACAAATATATACACAAACAAATAAAAATATCCCCGATTTTTTTTTTGTTACCCCTGATAGTGTCTCCACTCACTTCACTTACCAATTAATTACAAATAACATGATTATTATTTTGTGATCACTTTGCTTGTAACCTTACTCTGAGGCCTTGACCCTGCAAAATTATGAAATAACAGATTCTAGTGAGGAAGGGAAACTAATGATCAATTTCTCTAATCAGTGGAATGGAATTCATTCCTTCACATTTTACAGCCAATTTATACCACAGTTCCTTGGAGGCTATAGTGAATACCACAAGTTATAGTATTAGCTTGTGATCACAGGAATGGTGCATAGCTAAGAAAAAAAGGACACACACAAGGTCACTACAGAAAGGTTGACAGTAAGGAGTGAACTACTTAAGAGTTCTAAAAACACATGACCTATATCTTACATTGGTCAATAGCACACGAGGGAATCAAAGAGCAATATATATCTATGGGGCAAATATGCCCCTCATCTCTCATGACATCTTCATTGTCTTTTAATTCCTCTTCCGTGTTTTTTGTTTCTTCTCCATCGACGTGTTCTGGTTTTACTGTATTTTCCAGAATCTGGCTACGCTGCATTGACCCCGAACTTGCTACTAGCAACTCCCGACTTCGCACTTCTCCATCCGCATCACCACTAACGCTTTTTACAACTGATCTTTCCTGAAATGAGTCGCCGTCGTTCACTTCGCAATTGGAGCAGCGGCCAGGTAAGGTGTCACCGAGTAAACTCCGCGAAGAAGACATATTCAATCGGCGTCTTCTAGAGTAATCGAGCCCGTGGCAATGCTCCGTTTGACTCCTCTGCAGCGATATGTTACTGCAGCTAGTGTTAGGTGAATTTCCTGTGGTAGCCATTTTATTGACAGTCTGACCGTTACTCCCACCCCGTTTCTCCGTAGTAAAAAGTAGGCGTGAGCCTGGACTGATGAAATTAGCTTAAAAATGAATGGCACATGTGCATGTATACAATTTAGGATTCAAGCAAAAAAAATTTTTAGAATTAGCACAATGAAAATAATTAATACACTCTTTAAGTCAAGTACAGAATACTGGCTAGACTAAGTCAATTTTCTGTACTCTAATGAAAGTTCAACATTCTGCTGTGTCAACTTCTTGCGTTTTTTACATATTATCAAAAGTTTTTTAGCAAATAGCAAAAGTTTTTTCATGAACACTTTGTGTATTAACCAACCCAAAAAGGATAGCATGGGAATGTAGATTAGAATAACCTGAACAGCCAGGAATACGAACTGTATGGTATTGGCTCCGTAGAAGTAATTGTCACGATACTGGACATCATAAATGTCAGTGAAGATAGTACATGCATTTATTACCACTAGCAACAGAAGGAGAAGGGAGTCTAGGACGTTATGAAGCCTTTTCTTGTAAGGCTGGACAGCACAGTGTATTCCTAGGAAAGTAGAAAGGGATAGTTGAATGAGAGTGTGGTATTGTGCAGTGCTGTGGGCAATGCTGAAGGTGGCCAATATTACAATACGGTATATGAAGTAAAGTCCTGCAAAGAAACGAACTTTGTCACGGTAGCAGCTCTGGAAAGAATCTATCAGAGGCTTCAACCGATTAATCATGAACAGTGATAATAAATTGTTGACCAGCCAGTGTTCGCTGAGCTTGCATAATCCCAAGATGTGAAGCAACATTGGATAGGAGAGGAGAACCACAGGTGGAATGATTACTATAGTGAGGATGCAAGAAATAGCCATGAGAGAGTACAACAAGTGGCGGCCATTTAAGAACAAAGAGCCTCCATAAACTGTGACTAAATTCCCTGGGATCCCACCTTGGGTCCTCAGTTGAGCTGGTGATAGTATGAAAAATGAAGTTTTAATACACTGTGAATAACACAGTATCAAAAATGTTGAAATTCCATTTATTACTGATATTTTTTTCAGATCTATTGCATTTTCCAGTCGGTTCCACTTCATTTTCTTTAAAATAAGAATTAGAAATAGTATCAATACAAATGCAAATATGACTGTCACATACTTAAATGCCACAATATCTATAATCTTGGCATTTTTCCACAGACAAAACGAAAGTGAGGGCATACTAAAAAAATCAAAATTGAAAATATTGTAAAATATTTTACTTGGCAGCAATGCCTTCTCCAATTTGTCGCTAAATAATTTACGTTTCATTAAAAGTGATTCGATGATTTGACTGTAAAAAACAAATCCGTTGATTCCTCCAGATGTGAATCTCAAGTCTAGCAAGATTATAGCAGTGAACAGTATAGTAACTGGAACAAGCTCTGATAAAATATAAAAAAGAATGCCAAATGAGCAGAGTGTGTCTTCACCACACATGAAGCTGTTTTGAGAGTGATAGAAAGGAGAGTAATTTGCTTCACATTCGCCACAAAGAATGCCAGTTCTGTGAGTTTGGCAAATTTTGTGCAATTCAGTATGGTTAGAACTTACTTCTATTTCTGGTATGTGGTACTGACAGAACTCCATTGGACAGATTGCAGTGAATAAAGTGTCAGGTGAAACGTTTACATATGAAATGTATCCCATCCAAAATCCTGGGTGCAGGTTCACATGAAAGTTGTCCATATTGCAACTGGAAATCCCATAATAAAAATATTGGCTGCTTCCATTGGTTGTACACTCACAAGTCTCGCTGTTTTCATCATAATAAAACCCTGGAGGGCAGTGTAAAAGAGAGATGTTGACTAAAATGCTCAGTTTGCGTAAAGAATTTTGAGAGACTATCAACATATCTTTTGCCCCCTGAGCCCCAGCAAAAGAAAGTTTTCCTAAAACAGTGAACTGTCTGTCAATGAGTATTCTTTGGTTCATCATCTCAACTTGATAAGAATGGATATTTGGGTGACTCCTTCCAAACTCATCTACTGGAATTAAAGAAAGATGGATGCTCCCACCTGGAAACACATTGTATTCGGACTCAATATTGCTATTGTTTAGTGTCTTTGAGCTGGTGCTGACAGCATCTTCTGCATTATCAAACACTATATCTCCAATAAAATCAAAAATATCTCTGTTCAATATGTCACTTATTCCTGCACTGTGGGAATTAAAGAAATGGCATGGATATAGCGTACTAGAATAGATGGATTGTCCAAGGACACCGGCAGAGTTGTTATCGAATCGCATGTGAATGGTACTGGGAGTGTCTTCACTAATTGTGGGATTTTCAGGCCTAATGAAGCATACTCTGCCATATTTTAGATCATGCTGATCCTCTGAGTGGTAGTATATGGCCCCTCCAAGTGATCTTGCTGTATTATTTTCTATCAGAAATGAAGAATTCTGGTTTAATAGTACAGAAGAATATCCAAAAAGAGCAATGCCACCTCCACTTAAGGCTGAATTTCCATAAAGTCGTACTTTAGAATTGGAATTAAATACCACAGTACCAGAATTCAGATATATGGCAGAGTCATTGTTTTGTTCAAAAGAACTTACTCCACCAAAGCGAACAGTGGATTTAATTATGATAAAAATGCCAGCAAATCTGTCACTATAGGAAATTCCAGTTTTATAAGATATAATTTTGAGAAAATTACATTTTATCTGACAGTTTATAAATTCAGGAACTGGAAGATTACCTGTACTTAGAAGTTGAAACAGTGCAGGTGATACTAGCACTGCTGAACCATACACTGCAGAATTCATCAGCCAAGTGCACTCTGAGAAAGTAATGCCAGCATCTGAAGGATGTAGATTATATGTACTCAATATTACCAAGCCAGCGCCAAATATGGCATCATTCCTTGCAAACATCACGCGAGTGAATGATATTAAATTTTGTTTGTGCATAAATTCTGAGCAAGAAGTAGATGACATCTTTTTAAAATATCGTATGCAAACCCCACCTCCACCTACTTTTGCTGCATTGTCAGTAAAGTTTGTGTCTGTCACTTGCAGGGTATTCCCAATGGCCAGTCCCTGAAACATGACATGCATGCCACTCCCCCACATAGCTTTATTCTTCACAAAAACACTGCTGGAAATTACAATTTCCTGGTTTGAAGACTTCTCTTGGAAGTACAGAGAAAGCGCACCACCTAAACTTTGTCCTCTCCATTCCGTGTTTGCTCGATTTGTTGTAGTGAAAGACTGATAACGATCTGGAGCTGTGTTCTCTTTGAAAGTACAGTTGTGGATCACATACTTTGCTGGTGTGCTACTGTTTGACACTATTTCTAGCCCTCCAGAATATGATTCTATTTGACTCTTGATGTCATTGTTTATATTTTTGATAAATTTCAAATTTGTAAGGAAAATACTTCCATAGTTGTTTTTCAAGAACATTGCAGTCCCTTTTACTCTTATGAATATAGTATCCATTATTGTTACGTCTTGGCAATACTCAATAGATAGCATTATAGAATAATTTAAACCCTTTATACTTCTGAAAGATTTTGGTATTAAATAAAGTCCAGATATATTTCTGAAAGAAAATCCTTCTATTTTCAATTCATAGTCAGATCTCAGTGTGAAGTTTTTCAAATTCTGAAAGTTCAAATGGCCACTGATCCATGATTCGTGAGGACATACAGAGATGGTGATATTTTCTGATGGAAGTTGCCCCTGACATTTAGCTATATAATTGAGCGTCTTACACGGCTTTGAAATGTTACCGCGGAGGCAGACGGGATCATCTACGCCATTGCTTTTGATACCAATGACTAAGCCACGAGTGTTGGCAGCGAAGCAAAGAAGAAATAAAAGAGGCTTCAGACTGTAAAGTGCCAATCGCATTTTCCCGTTCGATTCTACACTTCGCCGCATTTGCCACTCAAAAAAATCCATTCCGCTTCTGCGATGCACCTTTTTATTATACGAGCGAAATGGGCGCGCCTACTGGGGGTGTGGGCACATAGCTCCGGGAAAATCAAATAGGCGGGGCTGATTATTCTCCGAGAAATCTCAAGTCGGGATGGCTACTGAGAATCTAGGTAGGGTTGATTATTTATCGGACAGGCATTTGAATACCCAATTTTTTGTAGCTCCTCTACTGAATTCTGATGGCTCAGCAATAATTTCTGGCAAGTTCATAATTATACTCTTAGAGTCATTAACGGATGAAGACGGTAAGGCTTGAAAGTGTTTTACTAAGTAGCTGTGTCATTCACACTAATTGTGTAGTGGCAACAACTATGCAGATAGCAACTGACATTGTGAAAGAGGCTGGAGGCATGAACACTATCACAACTACTTATAACATGGGGACCTTTCGGGGATTTGCAGCTACTCTAGATAATGAGTAAGTTGCTGGTATAATATTTTGGTGGCCCCTATGTATATATGTAATAGTTAAACCATGGGTTCAGGAATTATTGCTAATAACAGTCCTGATCCGAGGGTGGTTATCGAGTGATAATTCCGAGAGTTGCCATGGTTTAACTATTTTATACTGAGGTTACCTTTTTGAATGGAGTAGAAGACATAAATAAAAGAGTAAATATTGTTGTTTTAAGGGGGGGAAATATGTCCAGTTAGTGCTAGTCTCGCATATCCAGACCTACCAATCGCTATGCGGGAAAAGGGTCTGGAAGACTGACATTCAGCAGTTTGTTCAGTTCCCCTCGCTAGTTGGGGAGACCACAAACAATAGGTGACATAATATCCTGTGACGTAAGACTGCTCAAACTTTTGCGCGTGTAGTATTTCTGTGCACAACTCCCAACAGCCATGTCAAAAATGATACCATTAGTAATGCTAAGCAGTGACTTGGACTAAGATATCTGCAGTTGGAAGTTTCGCTTAGCAACAAGATACAGTTGTTGCTTTGTACACGGGCCATTGTATATGCCATGATACCTTAGATTTTTTACATGCTTAAAGGTGAATAATGCTAACCAAGAATCAATATCAGTGTCATTAAATTTAACCCAAAGCATTTCCCAGCTTAGTTTTGCATAAGCAACATTTCTTCATGGCAGTACAGAATAAGCTGCCTGCTTATTTGAACAATTCACGCGCCTTAAAATATTTAACGATTTACACCCACACTAATTGAACCACAGTTAACCACTTGCTGACTAAGCAAGAACAAACTGTTCAACATCAGTCTACCAGACCCTTTTCCCGCGTAACGATTGGTAAAGGGTCTGGCTATGGGAGGCTAAGTTAGTGCAGCGAGGGCCATACCAAAATACCGACAAAAAAATAATTGCATTTCGTTCCCTTTCTGCCACCTTCAAACAAAACAGTGATGATATCCAGTGAGGTTCACAAGACAAGACTTTAGACTCTAATAAATAATTCTTCGCGTCAGTTCTTTATACATGGATGGAGTAACCATTCTCAAAGAAAGCTTCATACAAGTAAAGAACTAGATTTTCATTTGCAGCTTTAAAAAAAGCTGTGATATGTCACTAATTATTTGTGCATGTCAGGTCGACAAAAAAATCTTTTACGTGCAATTTAAACTTTATTGTGGTACAAAAATATTTTTGTATGTAGGCAATTGGAGGGGAATAACACAGGGGAATAATATTTTTAATCCATGGCTGTTACCATAACAACTATGGCATAATATATAATTGGCGAGCTGAGCATGCCTACACACTATCGGGTGTAACAATATTAAAAATCGGGGATATTTGTTTATTTATGTATCTTTAGATGTACATAATTATGTCATTTTGTACTTTGACCCTTGCATTTTTGTGTTCGCTTGGAGGTTGATCCCGTCCCATACTCTTGATTTATCTACCTTTACTGGTGAATAATGTCTTCTTAATCTAGGAGAACAGGAGCTAGAACATTAATTTCAGGCAAACTAAATAAATCTGGATTAATTTAGCTACCTCCTGTTGTAATTACTTGTACACAATAGCTCGCTCGCCATGTGCTTAATACCACATTACAGATAGATTGTATTTAAACTTTCACTTAGGTGCCCATCAGCTACTCTATATTATACTCAAACAAAAATTAAGCTTAATGTAAGCCTAATTCAGTTGTAACTGTGCAGTAGTACAATGAGATAGAAGCTCATTTGAATACTACAACTTTAGTTTCTTCCTATGCTTAATATTTCTACTCTGCATTGACAATTCACACATGAATTTGTATTCACAAGTATTGTGACAAAATGTGTAGCACCTTTATGTTTTATATACAAGATATGAACTCAGTCGAGCAAGAATCTTTTATTTATGTTGGTGTGTTATATAGAACATTGACTAAGATCAGATCGCTTCCTACTGTAAAATATGCTGAGTGTGACAGCGTAAGTATGATTCAACGGCACCACTGCACCATATTTACTGCTGTATTTTATCTATGCAGACTGTATCTGTTGCAGGAGCTTCCACCACTTGACACTGTCAGCAAACTCCAAGCTAGTGTTTGATGTGTGTGTAGTATAGCAAAAGTTAGTTTGTGAGTAATCATGTGTTCTCAAAATGTTTCCATATAGGGACTGTACAGTTTTTTTTTTAATAGTAGTTAGTGTATGTTTGCTTGTTCTTTTCTTTGCCCCCTCCCTCCCTCCTTCCTCAATTCAAACATCGAATATTGGCAAAAAAAAATTTTTTTTTTAAACTTGTATTCAATACCATTGCAATTTAAAATTGACAGGATCATAAATCAAAGCACCATGATACAAAAGTTATGCATTGCAGAAAATACAGAATAAAGATAAAAACAAACAAAGAATTCAGAACAGACAGCACCGTATGCTATTGAATTGCAGTCATACACAGCTCTATGGTGTCAAAATATACTGCTAGGACAAAACAGGACAGTTGAATACTCATGCATGTTGGTAGGTGATAATAATTGGGATAGACTATTCAGAGAGTTGTTTCATTGGAGGACCTTGACGACTTACGAGACGAGGAGGACAGAGCCAGATTGGTAAAGGATTGGTCTTCCACTGGAGATTCGGAATAAAACTTGCTGGGTGGACGTGGTATTGTATACTCGCATGAAGACTTCCACACCTTCAGATCCAGTACACCCTACAGCAGGACAATAACAGTGCAACACTTTCTTCACCTCCTTGTGAGCAAAATGCTGAGTAAGCTGGCTGGCAAGGGAATGAGACCCTGAGCAAGCTGGCAAGGGAATGAGACCCTGAGCAAGCTGGCAAGGGAATGAGACCATGAGCAAGCTGGCAAGGGAATGAGACCCTGAGCAAGCTGGCAAGGGAATGAGACCCTGAGCAAGCTGGCAAGGGAATGAGACCCTGAGTAAGCTGGCAAGGGAATGAGACCCTGAGTAAGCTGGCAAGGGAATGAAACCCTTTTAAGTTTAATTTTTCATTTTAATTACCCCAATAGGGATTCCTTGAGTGATCTGTGGTGAAAGATGTGGTTGACAAACAATGTGGTTTAAGTGCAAAGCTTCAAACAACATTGTAGATTCTAAAACAAAGAAAGTGCCCTTGTCCCTCCCCGTTTTCTTTTGGAAGAAAAAATATGCATCATGTTCACATTAGCAGCTTTAAATTCATGCTATTTTAAATACACTCACCTGGTTCATTGCAGCTATCCACTGGTCTTTCTCCTCCTTGGATTCAAAGGCAATCAAGTACTCTGCACCATTGTTCTTTATAGTTACACCATTAGGCCGGCGCATGGAGAGCCGAGATGCCGACTCCACTACTGTGGCCTGTATGTAGTAGGATCAACAGATATAAAGCACATGTCCATGTGGTAGGGTGGATCATACCTGGGTGAGGTCAATAGTCTCCACTGGCATTCTCTTGCCCACATCTTCAGGCGATGACCAGCACCGCAGATGATACTGTCGCATCACACACCACAACCTCTTCCAGTCTGGTAAGCCACCTACCATTTTCTAAACAAAATGTAAACCAAAAATTAAGGACATGGTTATTTGAGAACTACTTAATTCACTAATACCATGTAATGTGACATAAAAATAAAAACAAAAATAAAAAACTAAGCCAAGAAAAAAAGGATGATACATAAGGGAAAGATTGTTTACTCAGCAAGACTTCATGGTTTGTACTAACAAAACTAGTAAACAAATAACAATCAAAAATGTGTTAAGATAATAAATGAAATGTGTCACAACACGTCAAACCTCTTGTTAACAATTCAATATCCTTGGGGAAAATTGACCTTTATTTACTCAGCAGAATTGTTAGATAAGTGGGAAAAGATTTCTAAGAGAGATGAAGCTAGAGAGAAAAGCAGCCTGTGCTTCAATATTACAACTTGTATCTATAGATAGTAAACAAGTATGTAAACATTGGGAACAAAATAGCTTCAGTGAGGATTTATTTTATAAACCCACTGGAGTCTTCAGAATTATGCTTTGGTAATGGGTTTAACCAAAATAAATTTGGTCAGCTAACAAGACCAGGTCATGAAAGCACAAGCATACAATTCTAATTTTAATTCTTTTCTGGGCTTTGATCACATCACATTACTACTACTACTACTACTACTACTACTACTATTATAGTGTGTGAGAGGAGAATGGAAACATGTTTCTGTCATCGCAATGATCACCTGCATGTTGACAAAGCCAGATATCCTGTGTTGTGTGGCACACTCGGGCTGAGCGACCAGACAGCAGCAGATCTGCCCCCACAATGGCAGCAGCAGTGCCTCATCACTGCCTCCAGTACTGGCAGTACCACTCGACCCTATGTTGCCTCTCTTCAAAGTGAAAGTCCTAATATAATATAACAATCACATGTGTCTATAATGTAGCTCGACTGCCTGAAGATGTCAAGTCACATGAAAATACCGTAGTAAGTTTGTTCAGCTGAGGGAAGGGGAAAAAAAAAAAAAGTATTACAAATTATTGACCCATTCAAAAATGTATGGGAATAATCGCTGTTCAATTGAAATCGCACGGGGAAAGCGAAATAGCACGTAACTAATTGAAATACCTCGGTAACTAAGTGGAAACTAAGTGAAATAGTACGGGTAAGTGCTCAAGCGTAGAGCATTAACCTTGGAAACGTACAGTTCGAGTAGTTGCTAGTTGGAGACAATGTCCTTCTTTACCACAGAACCTCTACCCGTATTAGACAGAATGTTTTACAACAAATTAGGAGGAGTCGTACGTTGAAAACAAAGTTCCAGCGGAAGCTAATCCTGAAATAAGGACATAGTGAGTGAACGATACAGTGTAGCTACAATTGCAAAACACCTTTTTAAAAGCTGGCCTACTATTAGCGAGTGATAGCACGGGTAACCTGTGCTATTAGGGGTCAATAGCACTCGTAAAGCAATTGAAATAGCACTTGGCTTCGCCTCGTGCTATTTCAATCACATTACTCGTGCTATTAATCCCGAATAGCACGGTCACCCGTGCTATTACTCATACAAATAGCCAGAAACTACAATAGGTCACTCAGTACTTTTAAACAATATAATGTGTTGATTACTTTTAGCTTTTTATACTCCTGTTGGGCAGGGGGAAAAAAATTTCCCACACCAAATGACAAGAAGCTCTTACTGTAAAAAGTGATACTTTAGCCGTTTTAGAGTTAACCTAATCACTCACCCACAAGTTGCTGCGATATCCTTGATGGACAGCTGAGCGTAGCCGGCCAGGGCAAACCGGTGAGAGGGTGTGACACAGGGTGACTTGGTAGTGATCCCGTGGACTGACAGGGAGGAGCTGGAGGTGGACCTGGGAATTACTGGACTGTCACACTTGTCTGGCTTGTCTTTGTCCTGCACATGCACACACATACACACACACGTAAGCAAACAATAAAAAAATTGATATCCCATATATAGTAGACCCTCACTAATTTGAATCTCAATAATCCAAAACCTCGTTAATCTGAACAGTTTGGGCAAGCTATTCTAAACTATATATAAATATCTGACCACGTGGGTATAGCATTGTAGTGCTATTCTAACATTTTGCTTGTCGATTCTAACCAGGTGAAACTCATAAAGTTGACAAGGTTTAATCCTTCACCACTGACTTGTCAGTGCAATTCATATTTTTTAAACTTGGTCTAAAAATGTCTATAAAAGAAAGGAAAAAAGTGCAAATACATCAACAGTTTTCCATGTCTGATATGAGACTGTGTGTAGCTAATTCTGAGTTCATTATACATAACTACTTCATCCTCATGCAAATCTTCACAACTGCTTTGTCTTGTAAAGCTGTAGTCAAACGCCTGGATTCCTTTACGGAGCAACTCTCTCTTTGTTGTTGAATAGCTTCTGTAGGTATAAACATCTTCTGCAACTTCTGGTTTACTAGACGCACCATCTAAAATGCCAAGGTTGCTGTATTCAGCTCTACTACCTCAACAATTGACTGTCTGGTCGTCATTTTGAAGTAAGCCAAAAAAAAACTCAGACTCCAAAAACTACCTCGATGTTAGCGCTGTAGCCTCTTCACTACTTACCACTAGTGATGTCTCACTTGCCCACCAGTTACTACAGATCTGTTTATGAGTAACAATCCGATTAACTACAAGTTGCTGGGTCATCATCACATGGGGGCATTGACTACCATACTTTGACTTTTGAATTCAACATTTTTGAGTGGCGTAAACCCAATTAATTTCTAGTAATAATTTAAGATCTGACAGACTAGATACGCCCATCTACTGATCAATATAAAACACTTTCTCTACTTTGTACCATAAGAAAGTGGATGGTTCATTAGTGTGCTGTCTGTAACCGCTTTCTCACCCTGTTTTTGAGCTTTCTCAACATCTTGATGGGAGTTGAAGTTTTGGTGACCGGCTCCTCTGGAGGCAGTGAACAATACACTTCTATCTCCAGGTTAAAGTCTGGGTCAACTAACTCAGGACTGCACACAAACACATAAATAAATAAATTAATAATAAAACAACAACTTAGATTACAGCTAGTGGACAATTTCATCACAAGCAATGTGTTTGTGGCAGTCTTTATACATGTATTAACACACATATTAGAAGATGTGTTACTGTAATTATTTTTAAACATATACATACGTAGATGTGGCCAACCACTTCATTACAACATTGCATACATCACATAAAACTACTGAAGATGGTAGTAAGAAAGTAATCAGAAGAGACTGTGCCAAAAGCATTGATTTAAATGTGTTGCAGATTACCATCCCTGGCCTGCCTGGCTCCAGCTAGCTAGAGGCATCCCATACACACACTACCTCATCACCACACTCCATATTGGTGCCACACTTCCTAGCAAGTCCAATGTTTAGCCCAAATAGAGCAGGTGATTTAAATTAACTAGCTTCTACAAGACATTACAGTCATTTAGACATTATGGAGCAGGCATATGAATTGATAGCATCCTGAGTGCTGCGGAGGTGAGCAAGCCGGCAAAATGAACGTATTTATAAAAATAAAAAAATCGTACACACTACTTTGAATATACGTATGTCAGGAGACTATGAAAGTTGTTATACTGGAGCGTGATTCCAGCTAATTGAATTACTGATATTTATGTGACATAGTATACTATCCCATGTACTTTCTTATACTGCTTTCACTGACTTATTCTACTAATTACAACTGGTATACATAATGTGTCTAAAATCTTGCTGTTTTCAATATCAGGGTTCTATCTAGGAATTTTCATTTGGGGGGGGAAGATCAAGAACTTTGCAGACCAGGTGGAAAACAGGGTCAGGATATTAAGAATTTTTTTATGATTTAAGAGACATAGATCAATGAAAATTACTGAATGCAGGTTATGATTTAATAATTTAAATTTTAAGAAAAGGTGATTCTATTGCACAATGTTAAAGTGATATTTTTCTAGGCTTAGAATGTTTATAATGATTTAAAATGTCTTCAAGAGTTTCATTTGATAATTGATCTGGACCTTCGATGCAAATTCTCATGGCATATTCCAGTGTATTTTCACCCATTCTGTTACGAAATCAAGTCTTGATGAGCTTCATGCTACTAAAAGTTCTCTCAACTGTAGCAGTGGTGACAGGCAACACAATCAGGATGGCTGCTAATCTAGCTAGATTAGGAAAAGAGGTTTTCATAGACATATAGAGCAAAGCAAGAGTGATATTTAGGTGGCGCTCTGAGTAACAAGAGCACCGAGGCCTAAGGTGTCTTTTCAGAGCTTCAGGCTTATCTCTCTTTGGTTGAATTTCTGACTCATTTAATTCATCGAAATCATCCTTGAAATACTTAATTGTTATTCTCTTTTTTTCCCCATTACAAAGATAACACACAATTGAATTGAACTTGCAATTCAGTAAGGAAGCCTGTCTCAGTGAGTTTTGTGGTACTAAAATATATTTTCTATACATATAGTTGACAAAAAAGTCCTTATAAGCTTATTATCAAAGTTGGCTTTGGCAGTCTCATTTGAATGTCACAAAAAACTAAAGCCTTGCCCTACTAAGCATATATACAGTAACAACAACAAAAATAAAACATTCTTGCAACATTTTTGGGGGGGAAGCTTTGACATTTGGGGGAAGCTGAGATGTTTGGGGGGGGGGAAGCTTCTCCCCCACTAGATAGAACCCTGAATATCACTATCAACCTTATTACTAACTTTTAACTGGTATACATAATGTTTCTAAAATCTTTCTGTTTTCAATATCACTATTAACCTTAGTAAAGTTATACCCAATGTCAATGGTAGTTTCTAAGCATTGTGTATTAAAGTCGAGAGGGTCAAAGCCAATACCAATTACATTAAGAAAAACTTACTTATTACAACTCTTTGGGAAGTAAAGATGTCTATAAATTAACATCAGCATTAAAAATCAAACTAAACTCACTCGCAGTGTTGGTGCAATCAGAGCATGCAATCTTTACCTCGCTAGTTACATTGATTAACATACCAATCATCACATCACAGTTACTCCTTCATCTTGGTAATTGAAATCATTTTCTCAATAACTTGAGAGAACTAACACTAAATCCTCCAATGCATACAAAAATGATACACTGTGAAAAATTTCTCACTATACACTATCTTGTGTGTATGAAGACTACCAAACATGAATCAGCCACCCCCATACTGACCGACCATCTCACTGCACAGTTGAGTTAAATCTTACAATATGACAACGTCCTTGAAGATGATGTCCATACTGGACTTGTCCACCTGAGCCAGCATGGGCGTGTCCATTACTTGGTTGCCGACACGAAACAGGCAAAACACTCCACAAGAGTGGAAGTCTAATATAAACAAACAACAACAAACTCATGGATTTGAATCATCAGATTTCAATTCAGTAAATAGTAGAATCTGAAATAAAGGGGGTGTTTTTACACAAATACAAGAATGAAGTGTGTATGCATAGGTTACACCACAACGTGGAGGTTGGTATGGGATTTACACACCCGAAGGCCCTAGGATAGTGTAAATCCGGTACTGACTGAATGGAGTGGTGCAACCAACTTGTACCATGGCTATAGGAAACACTAGTTTTGATTGGACAGTTCACTTATTCACCTACTAGCGGTAGGTATGAAATATATTCACTTCAACTTGAGCAATTTGACTGGACACTTTGAACGTACCTTGGTACATATACATATAACTAGCAAGTACCCTGCCACGCAGTGGCGCTTGATGTACTAAAAGGAATACGGTACCACAAGGTCCTTATCCATTCTTATTACCCTCTACTACTTGATTTAGTTCATCAGTTTCCCTCTCCTGCTCTCTTTCTTCCTGAGTCATTTCAGCTATTCTTATCCCCTCCTTTCCTTTGTTCAGCCCGTTTCTTCTTGAGTCATGGATTCCCTTCTCCTCCATTGTCTATCTCTCCTGCTTCTCATGGCCTCTGTCTTTCTATTCATGATGGGGAACATAGGCACATGAAGCTCTATTGGTTTGTTCCTCACCGATTTCACCTGCTTTTAGCTACAACAGTCACCGCGCACCACCTTCTACTGAATGTGATGACTTTTACCCATCCCGTTAAAAACGGTGTTTTACCAACTGAGCTCAGGTCAAGAATTATTCATGAATACTCACACCGCCGTTGTTGTTACATAAGTAAAGGGTATTATGTAGATTATTATACAATGCTTATGATATGAATCAAGTGTGATATGGCAAGATATTTCATGAGCAGGCTAAATGAAAATAAAGCCTGAGTGAAATATCTAGCCATAAAATGCTCTGATGAGAGTAAACAGTGGTTTATTCTATCCTAGATAACAACAGTGATTAGTTATCTCACGGGTCACGAACATAAAAATATTATTAAGATAGTATAGAATATCATGTATAGGTTACATCACAAGGTGGTGGTCATATGGGATTTACACAACCAAGGGCTGAAGGCCTGAGAAGAGTGTAAATCCCATACGGACTGAACAGAATGGTGCAACCATCTTGTAATGGCCCCAGGTTACACAAAAGCATATAATATAAACTAATTTTTGATTAGACAGTCCACTTATTCACTTCCTAGGAGGTGGGTTTGAAATATATCTACATTGAATTGAGCAATCAGATTGGACGGTCTGAATGAACTGTATGGTACCATTAAATATACAGTTGCAGAGTAGTGGAAGCTTCTAGAAGCATCTTTCAATGCAGGTAATATATGATACATGCAACTGATTTTTTGGGTAAACTTGCATCGTATATTATACGATTAAAGTATTGCTTGTTATTGCCACTTATGGCATGTTTCACTAAGGAGTTGAAGCTAATGGTAATTTATTTTTTAAATCTAGTTCTATTTCTTGACTGTGTCCATCCACTGCTAAAAAACTAGAAATATGTATGGTGGGTTCAGATGTTGACAGCAAATGACAGATGTGTTTTCAATGCAGTGAGGAATGCAAAAGGAACTTTCATAACTCCAGATACCTCACAAGACCAATATAGCAAAGAAAATTTGGCAGTACAACACAACTTCCATAAGAGACAAATAACTACCCACCTACAGAATGGACGTTTCTGATTTGTCCTTATGCACTAAAACTTGGGCCACAAAATATCTTAACACACTAACTTCATCTTCAGGGAAAAACAACAACTACTAAACAATCACCAGAAATGCCACTGTTCATTTTTTTTTTATCCTTCAGATTCAAACCATCTTAGTAAAATCAAACTTTTTCCAAATAGCGAATGCAAGCCATGACACTAAAACTCACCTAGCTTATTCTTAGCATGTTCAAATTCCCTCCACTCTAATGGGATTCTGATCTCTAAAGACAAAATGGAAATAAACTAATAATACAAACCAATTAGCAATAAAATAAAACTAAAGCTGCTAAATTTTACCTGATACAGCCAACTTGGCTTTGCACGGCTTCAGGCCACTGTAGAATAAAAAGGAAAACAGAAAAAAGAAAATAAAAAATAGTGAGAGAGGAAACTGAAAGGGGGAAAGGATGAAGTAGCAATGTGCATTCCTACTGTTGTCTAACCCCAAGGCTTACCTGCTAGACTCTTCATTCTGCATGTTCTCTCTGTTCTGATCTTGAACCTGCTGCAGTTGTCTCATATGGCCCAAAATCTTGGCGTCGGACACGAATAAACCCTTGGATGCCTGCATGGACTGCTTCTGGTTGGCACTAGCTTGCAGCAATTTGGCTCCACCGTCACGGATGGCGTATTCTTTCTCTATATAACCTTGCAGCACGGTGATCTCTGGATTCACGTATCTAGGTGGCTGGATAGTAGTAGGTGAAGACAAAGTTTTCAATAATGACATAGCTTGGGGGGAAAAATTATACTGTACTGACAACCGGACGCATTGTGGCCATTTCTGTCTTCATCCTGTTGGCCTCTCCCCACATACCAATACTGGGTATTTGTATTGGGCTTTATTAGTTTAGTACGGAAATGTCAAAAGGAACCGACAAGGCCACTTTAGGTGGAGAATTAACATGGCTCGCAAGGTGCCAAGTCTTTCAAAAGTTGGCGTGGGTGCCACACCAAAACAACGGTAAAATAAGCAATAATAGTACTGGGCATGTCAGACACTCCCACAAACAGAATGGTTGGTGTGCATTATTTTGTCATCACTTGGCATTCCAATCATTTTGGTCAAACACAGTAAAATGTTTCGTTCTACAAGGCACGATAATGAAACAAGGAATGGAATGTACTGCGATATAACTCCATGGACCTTCATTAGCTAATTAAAAATGGTATAATTGTTTTGCAGTTTAAGGTGTGTAGGTAGAAAGCTCACAATGAAAATTACAAAAATTTATTATATCAAAGGAATATACATTACGTATTAAAAAAAACAACTTTAGGCTTTAAACCCACACAGTCCAATCCATTAGCAGTCAGTTTGCTACCCCTGGAAATACACTCAAGAAATTGTCACATTAACATACTGTCCCTTTACCAGACATCTTCACATTTTCGATTTCATGATAACCCTTACCATATCAATAAAAACATAAAGCTGTCACTAATGCCTACTGGTGCAGTTCTCCCCAAACAAATAAATGCTAGGTACCGTCTTTATGCGTGTAAGTGAACTTGACAGTTTTATACTTATACACCACTAAAATTGGTGGAGTCTGGTTAATATTAGTTAATACCTTTGGAGGGGGAGGAGCTTTAGAAAGCTTTTGCCTTTTGACTCTAACTGGAGGTTTGGGGGAGTCCGGTAAACTTCGAATAACATTCTCTTTCTCAACTTCATCAGGCGGGTGCACCCGTTTGAAACTTCCCGAACTTGTCTTAGTACAGCTACGGTCGTCATCCATCCTAGCAATCAATTCAAGACGCCTAGATATTGTGCCGAAGAAGGTACTACGACCAAACACCAAACTATCTAGACGAAGAAAAAAGAATGTTTGTTGTTCTGGACAAGCACACAGCGCGCGCTTCCTACAATATTTACGATTATACCGCCACTTTTTGAATAATATGCTGATCACGTGCTGAGATGAAACGTCACACATCGTAGCACCCCGCGCAATTTGAAGAAGCATGGTTGACGAAGGCTTTCAGACCCAGTCCATTTCGAGATTTGGAGTGGATCCTATACTTAATGACAGAAAGGAAGAAGAGATACCATTTTGCCCTCACGGTAGGGATTCGGAATCGTCTGCAGTATTGTAGGCGGGAATCGTAGCATGCTCAGAAGAATAGTAGAAAATTTAATATCAAAGTGATTCATTTGGTGTCCATGACTACACACTAGCCATACATAAGCAGGTACTATCTGTTATAGGACCAACTCTCCGGTTCAGGCGTTATTATTCTGACAAAAATCCGAGAGAATTTTATGCTTGTGCTGTTCATCGTGACAGGAAGGGTTGCTCTTTCTTTTATTGGGCAGATGAAGCAATTAGTCAGGAAAAGCTGGACAGGCAAGTTTGAAAAAAAAATTAATAGTGAAGTGAAAAACTATAAGTAGTGAGTTTGAAGTAAGTTACTATTCTATAGTTCGGACCTATCTTAGTTGAGCTATACCTGATATTCGGACTATTATCTGAGTGTGCCGACTATATAGACTTGAATAATTTTTCAAATGGAAGCAGATTTGCAACTTGTGCTAGAGCACTAAAAATTCCTCAAGATGTTCCTGAATTGCAGGGGAGATGCCATTCTGAGAGTCAATACTAAAACTATGACCTTTACTCTGTACATACCCCAACATGAAATTTCTCTCCCAATAGGAGCTATCTCTTCTGTAGTGACTGCAGTCTTTTACACCATACTATTATTTGGGTGGAGCATACAGACATGAGTTTTAGGTCCGTTTGTTAATATGAATTGTGCAATTATTAGATACGTATTTTCAACTGACCTTCTATTATTAGCGTACTTACCATAAGGGATATTTGGTTGCTGTTTGTTGTTGTTTTCTCCTTCCTTTTTTTAGATGGAAGAAGGTTTTTGAGGAATCTGAGCAACATCTCAACTATCAAACTCAGCAAGGACAAGCTCTTGAATCTATAAAGATGCTCTCTTTTCCAGACAGACACTACTGTCATGACTGTGGTGGTCTCCAGTCGTCAGAGAACATGTCTTCCCACTCCCACCACTCTGTCACCAGTCACATAACCGACTCCCAGCTGCAGCACCCCACTGGCTTCTTGCATCCCGTGGACAACCGGAAATCACATGCAGTTGGCGACTGGTCTTTGGTTGGTGTAGTGTGATAATGTTATTATTTTGGTTTCACTCTCTAGCAATTCCATTTTTCTGACTCCTCGTTGAATTTGCTACACATGGAACTGAAGAGATTGGACTTGACAAGAGTATTGTGTGTTGGAACTCCCAGGTAATTATTTATTTATTTGTTTGTATAGTTACTATGTCCACTTATCTTTCTCCCCACTATTTCATATTTAGATTGCATGAAGTTTTAGTGGAGGATGATGGAATGGATTCATTATTGTTGGATATAGACCATAGATATGTAAAAGTTTTTGTTAACCAGTACATTAATATTTTTTGTTTGTAGTAGTTTGTTGGTTATTATCGTTGTTTTAACAGAATACTGAGACCCCTATTTATGTAATATTGTTGTTTAGTGAGGGATGACGATTTCTCCACTCAATCTTTGCTGGGAGTTCTGAACATTATCTGTCCATAACTCTAAATACCTGTCATTACATGAATTGTCAGAGGATCACATTTTGCACTGGCAGATTGTCAAGGCACACGATATAGTTACTTCGCTTTATTTTAAAAAGCTTATAAAAGATGGAAAATTACTGGGAATTGAATTAGCTGCGTAGTAAAGATGAACCTTTATAAAATGAGAATGCATCGTGCAGCAGAGATATATAGAATTTGTGATAGCTTCCCAATATTTAGACTGAAAGTTTTACTCAGCCTAGTGGTAGCAGTAAGAGAAAATAGTTTGATGTGATCATAGCAAGATCAGTGTCATGGCACGAAGCTTACAGTCACACTAGCTCACTCTTTTTTTCTGAAGATTAAACAATAGGTGTTCAGTGAAATTTATCTGGTTATTAAAGTGCTATTTGAGTGTGGTACTAATTCTAGAGATGTGCTGTTGAGGGTGCTGTGTTACTTTGATTGTAATTTTGCCCTAGGCAGTCTTCTTCACTTCTGAATATCAACGCTACAACATGTTTAGCCACTTCTTCCATTTTCCCAACGGACTGGAAGTCTGCAAGAGGTTCCTTGAGCTCGCACCAGCCACAACGGCTATCGTAATGGATCCACCATTTGGTGGTCTGGCAGAAATCTTAGCCCAGTCTGTGAAGAAGCTGTGGAGTCTTGCTGGAGTAGGTTAGTAAATATCTGCTTTATTTGTTCATTCATTCATTCATTCATTGCAGAATTAACAACATTCCTTGTTTTTCCGTATTACTTGGAGTCACACGTGACTGCAGCCCTTCCTTCATTGTGGATGATGGACTATCAGGTCAGTTGGCCTGCTCTCTGTGGCATGGCTGTTGTAGCACATGTGGGTGGTTTTCAAGTAATTTTGTGTTTCCATCAATCAAGTTTTTGAATATTGAAAATTTTGTACACATACTGCAGTTTAGCGGGAAGTGAAACCATGTAAAAATAATATGATAAAGCTTTCAAGTTTATTGCCACATTCCAAGTACAGTAGGATGTCAGTTATCCAAACACTTCAATAAACCAAACACGAAAATCCAATAGAACATGCAGACATGAAGAATTGCTTGACCACACTCCTTCATTAGTGTTTTTATAATACATTTTCTATGTGTTCAGTTATCTGAACATTTCAGATATCCGAACACCTCTCGGTCCCAACATGTTCGGATAACTGACATTCTACTGCATGACAAAAGGAAGAGAGAGCAAAGTTGATAACTGGGGTGGTGGTTATTATTGTCAGTACTGTTATTGTATTATTATTATTATTATATCTTATTTTTCAGGTCATTTATAGAAACCACTCCTACTTTGGTGTCACTGGTAAGAAAGGCAGACCCTCTCCAGTGCGCATATTTTCTAACCTGAATCGTCCTGGTCTAATACTGCCCAAGGGAGAAGGCTACTGGTATTGCAAAGACTGCCAAAAGTATTCGGCACAGCTAAATGCCCATTGTTACGTATGTGCCACTTGTACCTCTAAAGTAAGTTATGATTGCTTTCTTGATCACCTTCATGGTTGGTTTGGTAATATAGGATGGACGCCCGTACGTCCATTGTGAGCTGTGCAAGAAATGCACCAAAAAAGGCAAGAGTTTTATGTGTGCATGTGCGTGTGTATTGATGACTTTTTTATTCCAGGTCACTCTCATTGTGGCACGTGCAACAAATGTGAACCAGTTCAGCATGTGTGTGGTCCTAGGTTAGTGTGCATTTTTGGATACAGTGGCTTGATTAGTACATAAATCTATTTTTTTATTTTATAATTTTTCAGGTCAATTGTTGGCTGCCATATTTGTGGCTCTGAAGAACACAAGCGAAAAGACTGTCCAAAACTAAATGATGTACTACCAATGAAGAAATCCAGGTCTGTTCGGTCCTCTCACAGCAAGGTGAAGAAAAGGAAAAGGAAGAAAACCTGATTCATGTAAATAGATACTATAAATACATTAATACCAATCATCCAAGGATTTAAATCTTTAATATTGAGGATGATAAGGACCTTAAATCTTCACTCAGCCCACAACAAGTTCAAGTTTATAACAATTCGTTCTAACAGCCAATATTATGTTAATTAAAACTTAACCCAATGTTTCGACTTCTTGCCGTTTCGTCCTCTTTATGGGTTAACTGAGGTCGAACTCTTTTTGGTGATATAATAGACGCAAGATTGCTGACAATAATTTTTTCCCCAGAAAATCATAATACATGAAGTATATGGAGCAGCTCTTGATCACATTCCTGTTGTTCTATCTATATTATAGCCTTTTTCATTTAGTTCCCTAAATCTTGATCCAATAGGGCATCATTAAATTTTTACTTGAGTTTTCTTTGTGCCAAACTTTAAAAATAAAAGTACAAAGAAGAAAACTTAAATTGCCAAACAATCAAAAAAGGAACTTAAAAAAAAAAAAAAAAGAGTTTCAGGAGAATAAATGGTGGTTACAGTAATTATATAAAAGAAATGTTAGCAGTCGAGTCCTTTTTTAATACTGATAAAAAGTTCCAAAGGTTGATAGAAGACAAGAGTGGGACAGACAAGTTAAGAGTCCTGTATGCCTGAGTCAGTGGAGGTGCTGAGAATGGAGGCGGAAGTATTGGAGGAGATGGGGCTGGTGGAGCCGGAGGAGCTGTCTGGGCTGTGACATTCTTCACAAGTTGGCGAGGCTTCACAGCTGGTTCTGTCTTCTGTATGAAGGTTGTTAAAATACTGGTGCTGCAGGGCTCTTTCAGCAGTTATTCTCTCTGAGCCTTCAAACTTCAGCATGGCCTGGAAAACAACCAGTACTATAGTTTAATCAACTACATAACACTTTGTGTCATGTTAGCTCTGAACTTTAAAATAAAGACTTGTGAGCATCTGAAAAACAAACAAAAACAACAAATTGTTTAAAAACCTTAGTAAATCCATCAGGTAAAGGGTTTCAATGTAAAGGCAATGACACAACTTTTTGTGGCTTCCGATTTAAAGAAGACTTTAGCACTATAGTGGCAAAATAAAAACAACATGTGCAACTAAGCACCCCAAGACTGTCTCATTCAAAAACAAATTGATCTCCACCTACAACTCACAGCGAGCAAGTTGTGTGTCTCCTTCCTGTGATCTGAAAACATGTGAGGCCATGGGATGGGTTTGTGGTTTAGAAACTGCTCCGAGCTCACTGCAGACTGAGGCGGCCATTTGTCCAGTGGTGGTGTGCCTATAACACTGGGGAAATACAAGACTACTCTCATATGGTGCACACAAGCCATTGTCCAGTGGTGGTGTGTCTATAATACTGACAAGACTACTATCATATTGTGCACATGGGCCACTTGTCCAGTGGCAGTGTATCATATTGTGCACATGGACCACTTGTCCAGTGGCAGTGTATCATATTGTGCACATGGACCACTTGTCCAGTGGCAGTGTATCATATTGTGCACATGGACCACTTGTCCAGTGGCAGTGTGTCTACAACACTATCATATTGTGCACATGGGCCACTTGTCCAGTGGCAGTGTGTCTACAACACTATCATATTGTGCACATGGACCACTTGTCCAGTGGCAGTGTGTCTACAACACTATCATATTGTGCACATGGACCACTTGTCCAGTGGCAGTGTATCATATTGTGCACATGGACCACTTGTCCAGTGGCAGTGTGTCTACAACACTATCATATTGTGCACATGGGCCACTTGTCCAGTGGCAGTGTGTCTACAACACTGTCATATTGTGCACATGGGCCACTTGTCCAGTGGCAGTGTATCATATTGTGCACATGGACCACTTGTCCAGTGGCAGTGTATCATATTGTGCACATGGACCACTTGTCCAGTGGCAGTGTGTCTACAACACTATCATATTGTGCACATGGGCCACTTGTCCAGTGGCAGTGTGTCTACAACACTATCATATTGTGCACATGGACCACTTGTCCAGTGGCAGTGTGTCTACAACACTATCATATTGTGCACATGGGCCACTTGTCCAGTGGCAGTGTGTCTACAACACTATCATATTGTGCACATGGACCACTTGTCCAGTGGCAGTGTGTCTACAACACTATCATGTTGTGCACATGGGCCACTTGTCCAGTGGCAGTGTGTCTTATAACACTAGGGAATCATTGTGCACATGCCCATGGTTGTCAGAAGTACAATTCTCCTCATTTGATGTATATAATGTGCCAAACGTGTACTGCTCCTGTGATTTACATAGTAAATTGAATGAATTATTCTAACTTCAGGTGAAAGCTAGCCGCTGAGAATAGTATTGTCTGTGTACACAGTGGTATTCACTTTGATTTGGGTCTGGTTAGCTGAGTATACAATTGGTGAGTGGTTGTTTGGGTTGTGATACAGACCACCTACAGTGGAGAAGGCAACCTTAAAGGTCAGAGAAGTTCTGTACCTTGAAGGAAACCTTATCTTCTCTGGGGCCCCAGGCTATCATACCATTGAAGCCTATGCACAAGGCAGCCTTATTCAGCTTCATGACTCGGTATGGAGTTTTGAGCAAGTTAAAAAAAAAAAAAATAATAAATTTTTTTTTTTATAAGTTATGATGATGATTGATAATAATAATATATGCCTGACTTCATTATGTGTTTGTGCCCTACCAACATAAATAACATTATTATTATAACAGGTACAATGTGCTTTCTACACAATGGAAAAAATACTCCACTGATGTAACCAATTGAAAAGATGGGATAGTGGACATAAGTACAACAACCACAGCCATTTGTGTCAGCTGGTTGTGTTGGTCTACTCCTATGTAATAATAGGATTGATTGTAATATATTTGTTTAACTACTTTGAAACCATAATTCTTGAGGGTTAGTTGTCAAGGCAATCTTTACCTATTGCTGTGTGGGCTAATATTACTCCCTTGCGAACCAATGACTCGAGTACTCACAAAGCTCAATACTATTCAGCATTATAAATTTTCATTCGATGTCACTTTACCATATCAATTAAGACCATTGTCACAAAAACTAGCACCACACGCCATTGATGACCTGAATATGCAGGGTTTCATACAGAGGTAGGGGTGCCCTAAGATCCCCCCCCCAGAATTTTTTGGAAGTTTATATAGTGCAGTAGATCAAGTTGAAGAAGCTTCCCTAAACCGGGCAGTCAGTATCAGTAATTAGTTGTCACCACAGCTAACTGTATTCTCTTTCCAAGTTGGTTCATGGCAAGTTTTCTCTCACCGCACTCCCCACCACATGGTTAGTTTACCTCACCACGTCACAATGCCCACACACCAGTGGTCAGCTTACTCCCTCTGATTGGACAGTAAGCTCTTACCCACAAGAACAACATCACCACTACTCGGCTTTGCATTGAGTACTCATTTCATTAACCTTAGGAAGCCTCTGATAGAGTGTGTAACAGTGGCTTGTGGATTCAAAGATTGAAATAATAAATTTGTCACTTGCTTCAAGTTCTAACCCCTCACTATCAGGTTCTCGCAGTATTTTTTCCCGTTAAAATAGGTGTAGGGAAACCAATGTTTATCAGTGAGACTGCACTAAACATGTGACGATACATGTGCATTGGCAGATAGTCTTAGAGCAGTAGCTTCAACCATTCCCACTATTCGAGAATGAACCATTTACTCTAGCTTCTCCTTTTAAATAATTACATCCCAAATGTTAAGAATATTTATTAACTTTAGCTTAATGATATCAATTGAGCTTAAAAATCTACAGTAATTTACCTAAAAATGACGTCCAATTGTGACTTCTCCCCAGGACGACTGGACTCAAACAGAGGCCTGCAAAAATAAGTTATGAACTGGTTAATACACACACACATGACCTTTGGTCCCCATACCCCTGAGTAGGACCATTACTTTCCCCAGATTCCATGCCAAACAAGGAAAAAGAAACTTTCTGGCCAGTCTATGGAGAAATATGAGTCTCCACAGACAAAAACTATGAACTTCCCTCGCACACAAGTCATCCTTGGTTGTGGTCTGTTAACTTACTCATAATTATACTTGCATGAACTCTTCAAACCACTGTTTCCAGGAACACTAAATTTAGAGAACAATGGCTTGAAGGGTTTTTTGTGTCAATTGAACAAACCAAGCAAGACACACTAGGGGAGCACAATCAAGCTCAGATTATAACAATTTTTTGTTTGACTTTCCCCTCAATATACATGTCCACTTAAATAATGAGCTTTGAAAAAAATCATGCCAGTGTTGGCATTTTAGCCACAGCCCACAACTAGTAAATTTCATTCAATTATAGTAATTACAGCCTGAGCACTCTCTTGACAGCTATGAAATAACCATGTAAGAGACTCTTATATATCTATTTTAGTTATTTATTTCTTGGAGCAGGTGTGAGTGATCTTTAAGACAAACAAGTTGTCATTACTAAATTACCGTCCAGTTAGCATTTCAGCAAATATGCATCCGACACTCCATATGTCTACTTCCTTGTTGTAGGACGAGTGAAGGAGCACCTCAGGAGCTCTGTACCATTGAGTGATTACCTGTATGTGTATATCACACACACACACACACAAAACACACACACACACCCACAGAGTATTGAATTCTATTCCATTCTCAACATTCAGTCCTAGCAAACAAGATAAGACCTCATATTTCCTGTTCCAATCAGCATCTCTCCTTAGAATCTTTGAATCTGAACTAGCCTGGCTTCTAATACATTATTTATCTTGATTAAACCACTGAAAAGAGGGGGACAAGGAAGGAAGAAGGCCTGACATAAAACACGAGCAATGATGACAAACCACTGTGAAGGCAATGGGAGAAGACCCACACATTGCACTGTAGGCTCCATTGCACCAAGATTCATAGAAATATGTTCAATGATAACCAAAAGTGAAACACTAGACCTTTGAAGCAATTTACCTCTATAAACCCACATAATATTATGGAAATAAAATTTTTTTTAATATTTTCTCTCAACTTTGCCACAGGTGGTTTCACCTCTGTATTTATTACACTAATACAACATATTCTAAAGTATAACAGCATATCAATATGGAGGCACGAATTCCTTCCTAGTTTTCAAAAACAATCATGGAAATCGGACAATAGAGGAAACCTATGTAGATGGAGTCAGTTTGACTTGTGGAATGGCTGTGCTCACACGAGTGCAAAAAAAAACTTTCATCAATATTGTGCCACCGTTCTATGGTCCCAGCGTTCAAAAATAATTTTCATGTTCTCTCCGAGAAATAGTCATATCCAAATTGCCACTTAAATTTTGACGCCTTTATTTCTAGCTGATACAGACAATGCCACACTTCCTAAGAGTCACCCAGTCATCCATCCCATACTGTGCAGGCCACTAGTTTATCATACACACACACACACTCTCTCACTGCCTCGTAATAACAGCGAAATAAAATAACCAGACAGCTATAATTATAACCTATTAATTAACGATCACAAACGATTATACCAAATTACACGGTCTTTCCAAAATGAAGCTCCTTCCACTTTCAAACTAGCACATAACAAACAGAAAACCACAGAGTCCAGAGTCAGTGTATCACAAAGTTGTTATAAATAGCTTCACAGAGTTTCCCAACACCCTTCATAACAAACCTGTGTGGAGAGAACAACGTTTGAGCCTATCATTCTAGACAACCCAAAGTCCGCTATCTTGATGCTCTTGCCGTCTCTGCTGACCAGTATGTTCTGTGGCTTGAGGTCGCGGTGGACGATATTGTTCATGTGCATCCAGTCCACACCACACAGGATTTGCATTAAGAAGTCCTGTGAGGGGGAAAAAAAAAAAAAAAAAAAAAAAAAAAAGACAAGGAAGATAAGGTTGGCAGGAATGGGAAGGGGGAGAGAAACAAGAGAATGGAGGAGTTGAAAAAAAAAATTTTTTTTTCTTTGGAAGGGGTGGTTGGGGGTTAGTGAGTGGGAGAGGATGAGATGTATGGAATGTTATGATATTTAAAGGCAATATGTGTTTACCCTTAACTGTTGGTTAGGGCACTTTATCAATATTATGCACATCTATTACTAACACACTTCTCTTTTATATTAGCATTAGAGACAGAGAGAGAAGTGTACCTGCAAACCATCATGCAAGCCAACCACGAGCAAGAAGCAGAGGAACTGAATGACTGCCATAAACTAATTCTTTTCACATCCACCACATCTAATTAAACTTTATTAAAAACAAACTTTGCCATTACCAACCAGTCTACCCACACGTCCATATGTAAACTTCACCATTCAATCTGCCCAGTACAGCCTATTCAATAGACAGAAGACCACATCCCAAATACATGGCCAAATAAACCCAGGGTCCACTATGAAAAACTGAAACTCCAGTTAAAAAAAACAAAAACCCACTAAAAAATGCTAGGAGAATCCACAAATGCACTTGAATTGGTTGTTAGTCCATAACTACCACGGAGATGCACAGAAAGAGGTTTTGTGAGCGTTCCTTACCTTGACTTTGGGTTCCTCCATGGCAGGGGAGCACTGGCGGATGCAATGGTCCAGGTCCTGGTCCATGTACTCAAACACCATGTAAAACACAGACTCATTCTCAAACCTTCCATCGTAGTGAAGTACATCTAGCAATCTAGTGGACCACATGCAAACAGGTAGTGAGTAGGTCAGTTTACACTTTTCACATTAAAGTATGTACGGCAGAGTCTCTACAAATCAGTCAGATTTTCCCCATTAAAAAAAAACAAAAAACCAATAACAATTTTAAAAAAACACACAGACACATTATAATAATGATAATACTGTCACCTCACAGTGACACTTAATCTAAGGTCTCATTCCTGAGGGAAATCTTCATATACAACACAGTGAAAATGAACTGTTGTTAGTTAGTGACTTCTGTCCCACATAGAGTACACTCAAACATAATATGTGAACACACATATACACCCAGTGCACTTGGGGCAACAACAGTGATACATTCCTCTCAATGAGACTTCTACAGAAACACTTCTGGCATAGAAAAAAAGTCATAAATTAAAAATTGCACAAACTACTATAACAATAGAAATGGGAAAGCTTTTGTTAGCCTCACAAGTGATGTAGAATAGGCTTGCAAGAATACATGTTAAACTTAAAAAAACAAGTTGCAAACTTTAAACACACCTACAAAGACAAAACATGCCATGGTGGATTGAAACAATACTGGGGGAACACGCCAACATCTTTCCTCCTCCACACTTCAGCCTCCTACACGAAACCTCACACCAACTATAGCCGGCTCCCAGTGCAATGCCTCTTGCCCCTGACCTTGGGGTATCCAATTCCAAGGAAATCAGATGGTGACTAAATTCCAGAGGCCTTGGGTGTGCATGTGTGTGTGTGCATATGTGTGTGTGTGTGTGCGTGCATACGTGCGTGTGTGTGTGTGTGTGCTTGAAAAGCATCTGTGGTGAGTAGAAGCTGTTAACCTCTCTGTGAGCACATGAACTCTATCCATAAGCCCTTAGAGTTTTGGACATAACATAAAAACACTAAAGGATTAATTTCCTCGTAAGACAAATTCCAACTGCAAGTTTTAATATGATGTCATGAAGTCAAGCCCAAAACAACTACTTTTGAGTGGCTCCTAATCTTATTACCATAGCAACAGCTGGTTCCTGCACACACACCGGCTGTGCTATCGCTACATACACACATACAAGACCAGCAGGCTCTATATCGGTCAGCGCTCTAAGTGGAATTCTCACCACCAATCAATTTCACTCGCTAGCTGGAGACTTTCTTAATTGCATTTAGAAGCAGCTCAATGCATTAATGTCCTCACCTCTCCTAACGACTCTGTCTGTGATGCACTCATTATGAATAATTGAATAGAACACAGACTAAACAGGAGAGAAGCTGCACCAACCCTCACACAACGCTGACAGGCAACATGAACAACTCGGAAAATATAAAATACAGAAGTAGATAGATAATTGCAGTTCATTTATTTTAAAAGAAAACCAAACTGAACTGAATACTGCAATTAAAAAAGAAAGAAAAAGGGTTGCTTCCATTAAAGTTTATTGTCCACCAAAACTTGATAATCCATGAAAACTGTTAAAGTAACATTTTTCACTTTTATAAGATGAAAAATAATAATTTGATTAGAAATATGCCATAGAATCCTGTCACTCTTCTGCATCCAACTCAAAGGAAGACCATTTGCCTAAGCTAACTATGACTACCTTGTACCTTATAAAAAAAAAGTTGCATCTGGTAATAACAATTAAATCTTCTTCTTAAAGTATAAGTTAAAATCCCCATTTAAGCACTGACATGAAAATAGACCCATCCCAGGGCAAGTTGACCTTAATCAACACCTTCCTGCTTAGTAAGGCTAAGATAATGTATCTTACTGTGGTAGAATAATAATAATAGTAGTAGTAATAATAATAATAATAGAGTTTAACATAGTTAAACTAGGTTAACAGAGGGAGTCAGGCGGGGCTCAGCATGCAACGATCCAAGTGGGCAGCCGTCCACTGGCGAGGAGCACAGCGCAGGTGCAGTGATCACGAAATTCGATGAGAAGTGCACGTGCCAGATGACCACCTCGTGGCTCCGACAAGAGTAAGTGCGGCTGAATGGTAAGCTCCTCGGAACTCGTCCTAACGACCCACCACCATCCCCTTCACCGTCCGGTTCCTCAATCGGGCAAGACAGACAAAAAATAATAATAATAATAAAGAGGAAAGAAAGGCAGCAGAAGGATTTTCCATCCGCAAAAAAAAAAAAAAAAGGACGTACGCCACTTTGCGGATGTGACTGGTCAGGCTGGAGGGCTGGGCCTCAGGCATCCCCAGGGTCGTAGCAGAGGGAAGGCCCTCGGCTCACCCCCAAGCCGCAAAAGGGGAGGGCACAAATCACGTGACGTGCATGCACCCAATGCACGCACGCACGCAGCTAGCCTTGCCAGCCTGACTCTCTCCCAAATATACTAGCTAGGTAGTGCTTCACAATCAAACCAAGTGACCATAGTTAAATAATAATAATATTCAGTCACTCTCGGCTGAAAACAATAATAGAAACTTTTCTCAGTTCTAACAGCCAATATATGTTTAAATTTATTGTAATTTAAGTTTTAATTAAACATATATTGGCTGTTAGAACTGGGAAAATTAGCTATAATAATAGTAGTAGTAATAATAATAATAATAATAATAATAAAACAAAATAAATAAACAGCATTTGGAAATTTGGTTACAGTAATAGTATATTACTCTATCAGACCTCCCAAGATTGGTGTTGATGGTCAGGTGCACATACACACTATCTTTCTTTTTAAAGTTCAAGTGAACCCCAAGATGCTGTAGTACCACCTCAAAACTCACCACAAGATTAGCTCCTCTACCACTACAGCCAAACCAGACACAAAACTAACACACATACAGAACCTTAAGGGAACTCCTTACCCACATAATAATGGACATCACAAAACAACAACAACAACAACAACAGCTCACCTAAATGTTCATTGCATAAATTTATCACAAAGCTTCCTTGCCTTCGAGGTTAATGATCCAATAGAATTACTACTAATAAAGTTTCAACTGCTCAGCAAGCTAGGAACTGTCTTTAGAAATCAAGGTGCCTTGAAAATTACTTAGCATTTAAGCAATAAATAAGTTCCAGCAGTAAATCTGGTATATACCACTTCCATAAAAACTTACAAAGACAAAAAATAAAAATTAAAAAATTAAAAAAAACACAACAAGATAAAGGGGAGGAGTTATTCATTCCTGAGTAGGATTTACAATAATCAGACTAATGGCACACACACACACACACACACACACAAATGTTTTTTTGGACCCGGTGACATATTCCATGGGTGTTAAAAAAAACACAACAATATGATGTTCAATTATGACTAGAAAATTGCTTACACTAAAATAAACCACACCCAGGTACATCAGTATTACGTCATACAAGCTCTGAAATGATAATTCCAGAACAATAGAAATAATTTTCCATTATTACTTCCCCGTCTTTTAACCAAATCAAAACCTACAGTTAGTAAAACAATTGAGGCAAGCAAGCACGGAAACAAAAAGCTAATATCTAAAACCACACACTGGATTAACAATAATATACTTAACAGCCAACAAAAAAGCACATCAAGGCCTTACAAGAGACAGGAGAGCAAGACACTTTCAGAATCTGGCCAGCTGAACACACAGAAAGTAACTACTGATACTGTCTGTCTCACAACCTATCCTTCACGATCCAAAGCCTCCACCATCCAGAAAAAGGAAAAAAAGGTATAGTTTACCTGGGAATTCACAATGGGAACTGGGAAGTACCGCATAAACCACACACAGTGAAACAGACTACATAATACAATTGCTTACAAGATGACTGCTAGACAGCTAGCTGTGGGGAAAATATATAGCAGCAGTTAACAAACTGCCTGCAGAGCCTGGAACTACAGCTGACTAATGAAATGCTGTTGGGGTAAAGGTGAATTTGTAGTAAACATAACATTATGCAATGCCATGGTCATGCAAGAGCAGGACAAGGAGTCTATATACCAGTTACCAATGTGCTAATATGTTGGGCAGGTAGAGCCCTTATAGTCAAATGAATGAGGGAACTCTTCGAAAGACTTGCTTGGGCCATTGGATAAAAATTAAAAAAAAGTGGGGAAATGATTTAATATAAACCCAGTCCTTCCGTCCAAGAAGAAAACATTACTCGTAAGTGTGTAGGTTCAGTCCAATCAACCACACCCCCAATACTTTAATAAACAACACGTGTTCCACAACTGAAAGTGGTCTGAAGTCACAAAAACATGCACACAAAACAACAAGTATTCCACTAAGTCCTTGAAACCAGACTTGAGCAGCTTCATTTTTATATCATAAATAACCTAGGCCATCCAGATGAAAACCTGAACTTGCCAGCGCAGCACTGGCTTCATGGAAGAGTAAGAAGCACATGGTCATCTTTGGTCATGGAGTCACAGTAATCAGACAGCCTTACCCCTACTCATACACAAACAGAATATGCACATACACTCCTACTCACCTTACTATGTAAGGCTCTTTCTTGTTGGGAGGCTCAGAGAGCCTTCTCAAATTAGTAACCTCCCTCATGACCAGCGGTGGTATTCCTATCTCGGGATCTTCCGTGATATACATTTTCTTCAGCGCAACAATCTGAGTGGGCTTCGCTCTGTTCCTGGCTTTGTATACAGTGCCGTACGCCCCACCGCCGATGTCGCCCAGAATGTCATACCTGTCGTGAATGCTGAATCCATCCTCGTCTGAAGGGGCTCGCGAGAGAGTCTCCTTAGATTCAAGGTCAACTAGCTGTCGCAGACCTGTACTAGCTCCTAACATCGCCTCGCTTTCCCCCCACTGTCACAGCACAACGGGAAAGTAAAATATTTGAAGGAGGGGAAATGCACGCACACACACAAACCAACAAATTAAAAAAAAAGTTAGGGGCGGAATAAGTAGACATCATCAAAAGGGTGGTCTCGAAAAGAAACCCAGAGAGTTAACATACCTGAAGCTGAACCTCTTCCCACCAGAAATAGTTCTTCTTATTAACCTGACGGTCCTCTACGGACAAGCTCTCGACAAGCCAGGCTCACTTTGTACGTACTTAGAATTTTTAGTGCTCAAGGAGCAACAGCTGATTGCGGTTACAATGGAATGTCAGCAAGTTGGAAAAGAGCGCTAGTACGTGATGGCTACTTTGGTGTGGGACGGACGCGGGTCTTCATTCATCGCGCTTGCAAGTATACGCATGCGCACAAATGCGTGCATACTTGTGACGGTCACCCTGTATTATACTGTATGTAGTCCCAAAGCATGTATGACAAACTCTTGTTAGGATGTCAATCGCGATTTTTTTTTCAGTAGTGATACTTAATGCATTAACACAACACACACACCACACACACACAACACACACACACACACACACACACACACGCACACTCTCTCTTAGTAAAGAAATTGGTAAAGGGTTTCAGTCGCCACGCAAGATGATCGCGCGAAATTCAGAAGAAGAAATTTGCCGGAATAATGACGTCAAACACCGAGTAGTGATTATTTTTAGGGACAGATCCGCCAAGTTGGAGTGTGTGTGTTATGTTAGTGCTGTTTTAGTCGTAAAGCGTTACCCTTTGCTCCAGTTCCACTGTACTATACTCTCTTAGTAGCAATGGAGGAGAGAACTACAGCGAAGGAGTTAGAATCTTGGATATCGAGATTGGAAGAATGTAAACAACTAGAAGAAAAGCAAGTCAGGATACTTTGCACTAAGGTTAGTATCTTTTGAATTTGCGTGGATTAATGTCTGAAAGAGAAAGCTTGATGGTAAAATTAGAGCTAGCTGTAGGGAGCCCCTTAGTGTTGGGGTACATTGGTATGGCAGCTTGAAACTACAACAGTTCTTTAATTGCTACCTCAGAGCTTCCTAGCTAAGCCTAAATGAGTATCTTCACCACATAGCAAGACACCTGTGCTGTCAGTAAGTTGTTGGAATGGCATGGTTTCAGTAGAATTGGTATATCTACAGTATTGTGGCACTGGCATCTAAGGTTTTGTGTTGTTGAGCCAGATAGATGGGGTAGAGTGGTTGCTGTGCATCACGTTAATCCATACCCATCTCGCACAACAAGCTATGATTCACACAAAACAAGGATTAGTGGTATTTTGGTTTTGTTAAGTTTATTCATTAGGGTGTCAGCCATTTTACCGTGTGAAGTCTTTACTATTATTTGGGTTTTTAGCTGCAGAGAAATAGCGGGCTATTACAAGTACTGTTGATCATCTTTCCTAAGTAGCAATTCATTTTCTATCTTTCCCCAGAATTCAGTTTGTTGGTTACCCGAGTCTGTATTAGTTGATGACGACACGACACGTCACTCAGAAAGAATAACTAAAAAATCCGAATATTTTAGATGTGTCACTTTTGTTATCCAGGCAGCTGAGGAGGGGATGGGTTTACTTTTTATAGACAGACGGTGGGCATTTTCAAAGTGAAAGACCACCCTCCAGTCCTGAGGTGCTCAAATAAGATACATTCTTGTATTTTTATTTTGATAAGTAAGATACATTCTTGAATTTTGTGAATTTTACAAGCAGTCCATTTTCTTACGATGTGTACGGTAGTGTATATTAGCTGGTCGCTAATAAGTGCTGCCTTTCTTGATTTCTTGACACTGTAAGTCTTCTCTGCAAACCTGATGTAAACCTTTGATGGTATTCAGCCACGTAAAGGCAGTTGAAGGAATGGTTCACTCTTTATGGCATGATAGGGAGAGGCGTGTCACAGGTCGTTGTGTGAGACTACAAGTAGCTGTTATGGTAGCTCTAATTAGAGTAACTCAAGCTGTCACTTCTCTTTTACAAGAGGGTGCTGTAACTTAGGGAGACCTGGGCACCATTAGTAGCACACTCCATCTGAACAGGCGCGCGCTATTTACTACGAAAGCACACTTCGATTTGCAATGAATAGTGTTCCGGAAATATAGCCATGCTTCACTTACCATTTGTGTGTGCATATGTTTGAGGCAGAGAGGAGTCAATTTGACCAATAAATACTTCGCAAATATAAAATAGCTTGGGCAATAGCGGAAGTAAGCTCACCACACCCTAGCAGCCGTGGCCTATTCCGCAGGAGTTTAGTGCCCAAAGAGTGTGCCAGCACCTTTAAAACATACTCTATTCTGGCAAATTGTCTGCTATTTAATGTATGTGGTACTTATACATGCTGCAATTCACTGCTGTACTGTAGTCTATACTTTACATACATAGTGTCTCCTACATCCATCTGAAACTACAAGTCCATCACCTGTCAATAGCAAAGATGGTCAAAATATAAAATCGCTTTCTTTGCAATAGCAAGTGTTATCATAGAAAAGTAGCAAAGTTAGTTTAAGAATATGGAGTATACTTATAGGTGATGATTTGACTCACATTTCAGTTTGAGTTGTTTATTTCTTGAAATTCCAGCACAGCACTGCTTACCTTTCTGCACCCAAAGTGTATTTGTCCTCAACATTGCAGAATTTAAGTTATAGCTGGTCCTGACTGAAATAGAATCTATGGATGGTGAGCTTTGTTTTCAGTTCCACACAGTGTCTGTTCACCACTACAACATGGAGAGTTATGGGAAACTGACTGGCATGCTTGTGTTCCATTCTGTCTGACTGGGAATGGACACATTTCTATGTGGCAGATTTACATTGTAATGTTCTAGAAACAGTGCACTGTTAGTATGAATTGGAGGTTTGCCATGAATTGGTCTCTTTCTTTCTCTGTGTCTGTTGTGTGTGTGTGTGTGTGTGTGTGTGTGTGTGTTTAGGTTAGCTGTTGTCATAAGGGATGCCTGTGTGTAGACAGCTCCTCAGCATTCACAAGAGTGTTTAGTGTAGTCTTGTGTGAAGCTGGGGGTCAACTGTATCCCATGCCAAGTGAGTGTGCTTTATGAGGTAGTCAAGTCTGCTGAGATCATTGGCTTTCAGTCAGTGATTGAAGTGACATGGTGTGATGAAGCTGTATATGGATAGTGTGTGGAGCCAGTGAACCTGTCTGTCAGTTATGTGCTGTAAGACGTGTGTGTGTGTGTGTGTGTGTGTGAATGGTTGCATATTGAATTGCTGGTACATTACTAATTGGAATAATATTCTTAATCTCTATAACAAAATGAAAATAAGGTGTTATTTTGTATTATTAATCTATGGCTTACTATCACAGCATTGCAGGGAATAGGAGAAGTATATCAGCTCAATGTAGGCCAAAGAGGCTATATATTTTGTTTTGAGATAGAGGTCTAGCTTAAAGAAACAACAACAGCAACCACAAACTTTCATCTTCTAGGTTGAACTCTGGGAGATAAGAGTTGGTGTCACACCTTGGGATGCCATATGTTGTTTTGAGTGTAGCTGAGTGGTGCCTCTTCCTGACTGGCACCATTGCATGCACGCATGGTATTTTGGCACTGTTATCTCCTCGTTATGATGCGGTGCACTTTTGGTAAATTGACCATATCTGTCCGTGACCAGGGTAGTTTTTGTGTTAGTCGTTCCGCTTTAAATGATAAAAAGGCAAAAGAAACAATATACATTGGATGGTTCATCAGGTCTTTTTTTTTTTTTTTTTTTTTTTTTTTTTTTTTTTTTTTTTTTTTTTTTTTCCCCACTTGAAAAAAAAATGCAAGCTTAACAATTCTCTCTGTACAGGGAGACTCCTTTTTGTGCTCCATTCTCTCAATTTGATACTTATCAAGACTTTGATTTTGTAGCTATTACACAAATAGCCTGCTTGTCCATTAAAATACAGTTTTGGGGACGGTATTAAAGAATTTTCATGAAAAGTATTCAGAGAACTCCAATTCTGACTAACAAATTATAATGTGTCCGAGACTAAATTAGCCTATACCTACTACTTGTTGATTTTAAACTTGCGGAAGACTAAATTTGCTAAATTTGTTTGGTTGTCATTAATGATTGTTTGAAATTCTGTTGGGTACGGTGTGGTTTCTGTTTCATGTATATATTTATAAGGTTTTACTAAGTATCCTCATACAGAGCATATAAAAGTACATGTTATGGAACACAGGAATAAACTCCGGTGTTTATAACACATGCATATGTGTGAGGTTGTTATGTATAGTTTAGTGTAGACTGAGGCATTGTAAAGTCCCATAAACCAGCTACTTTTATGTGATAGTCACGAGGAATCTGTGGCCTTTTGAGAATTTATATGGTCCTTTCTGTAATAAAAAAAAATTATGTAATAATAGTTCTGGTAAGTATATTAACAATAATAATTATAATAATAATAGTAATAATAATGACTCCAACTTTCAGGCTCAGGAGATTCTGGCGCAGGAGTCCAACGTGCAGGAGGTGAAGTGTCCTGTGACAGTGTGTGGAGATGTGCATGGTCAGTTCCACGACCTCATGGAGCTCTTCAGGATTGGTGGCAAGTCTCCAGACACCAACTACCTGTTCATGGGGGACTATGTAGATAGAGGCTACTACTCTGTGGAGACAGTCTCTCTCTTGGTCGCCCTCAAGGTGGGCAATGTGGGGTGATTTGGAGTTTACGGAGTTGATAGTTATGCAGAGTATAATGGTCCTTCAAGTTTTTCAGTGAACTCTTGCTTTTTTTTTGCTTTTTTTTTTAATCTTATGCATGCTTGTAGGTTCGCTATCCTAGCAGAATCACTATTCTTCGTGGAAACCATGAGAGCAGGCAGATCACTCAAGTGTACGGATTCTATGACGAGTGTCTCCGCAAGTACGGCAGTCCTAACGTGTGGAAGTACTTCACAGATTTGTTTGATTACCTTCCTCTGACAGCCCTAGTGGATAGCAGGGTAAGAGATACTACTACTCTCTCTCTCTCTCTCTCTATGGATTGATAGCTTTGTGTGTGTTACATGATTGTTGGTTCTTTATTGGTAGACTGTACGCTCTTTTTGCTATCTCTTGACATGTACATGAAACCCCAAGCCACTATCCGCTATTATGGGTGGGCAAATGTGTACGTGTTTGTATGTTCATGATCCCTTGATTGTGTGTGTGTGTGTTTCAGATATTCTGTTTGCATGGAGGACTGTCTCCATCTATAGACACACTGGACCACATCAGGTCTCTCGACAGACTGCAGGAAGTGCCCCATGAAGTGAGTAATACCAGAAATAATAGATACATTGAAAATGAAATTTGGTTCCTTAGAAAAATAAAAACGATGCTCTCATTGATGAGTACTATACACATGTATGTGTATATTACAGCAAGTACGTAGTTATTGTCTGTCTGTCACTCTCTGATTTTGGAGATTGCAGACAATTAACCGTTGAATTAGGTATGAACTTACTAAAAATAATGATTGAAGTATCTTTATTTTTGTGGGTAACGCCCCCTATCCGCACGTAATCACATAAGTAAATAATGTATTGCTGCCCACAGTAGTTTTGCTTTATGCTGAGTAGTTTGCTTTACATGTTTAGCTACTCTTATGAAGGCCACTTTCATATTTGCCATTTTCATCACACAATGATTGGGTATACACCACACATAAATTATTGTTTTGGTCTGAGAAATCATTTCAAGTGTATAGTAGCACGTGCTTCATTTTATGTTACAGTCACACTTATTTTCCTTGGATGTTTGTAGGGTCCAATGTGTGATCTGCTGTGGTCTGATCCAGACGACCGCGTGGGCTGGGGCATTTCCCCTCGGGGGGCGGGGTACACATTCGGCCAGGATGTGTCAGAAAATTTCAACCACAATAACGGCTTAACACTCATTAGCAGAGCTCATCAGTTGGTGATGGAGGTGAGTGTGTGTGTGTGTGTGTGTGTGTGCTGGAGCTAAATCCAAGTCATACCTCCATGTGATGCCGGGTGAGGTGGTAAATGCTAACATGACTGGTAGACAACCTTTGTGAACGTGAAGAGTAGTCTAGTTCACACATTGGTTACTAACTTATCTCAAGCTTGCAACTTGTGATCAAGTGATATCTTTTGATGCATAAAAAAATGATCTGAGCAAAAAAAGGACAAAGTATGTTTCGGTAGATGGAACATTAGAACCTTTTTCTGCAACACTCTGATGATTATCCAGGACAAACAGCAATGGTCCAGGTGGGACTTCGGGTGCCCACACCACTAGCTGTGAGGAAAGGCTTTTCTCCTGCGAGTTCCTAGCCCGGCTCCAGAAGCTTTGCTTGCACGGCTCACAGTGCCTGCTTAGTACACAGGCATCCTGGTTCTTCCAGGTGCGCGTGACCGCCTAGCGGCAGCAAGAGAATTATTATATGTGTGTGTTCTTAGCTATGAGATAGCACAAGAGAGGAAGGAGTGGTCTGAGGCATAGTTTTAGTGAGGCACCAGCAACCACACAAGTGTGTGGGAGAGAGGGCTAAGCCAGTGAGGTGTAAGATGATCCAGTAGCATGTGGAAAGTGTGGTTGATAGTTCAGGAGCAGAAGGAGGGTCTAGCTGTGCACAATTGCTCCATAGGCAGTCAGCATGAAGGAGGTGTGGGGAATGCCACAGGAAGTTTTAGGAGAACCGGCCAGGGACCAAGAGACACTGGTGCAAAGGAGAGAGAGAGAGAGAGATACCAATGCATGAAAAGAAGAATGTCATTTAATGTAGCAAGTGCTGAAGATAGTGGAGAAGTAGAGTAGGCTATGCTGTACTCAAATGCGGCATAATTGTGCCACGGAATGACAGTGACCAATTATTGGTAGAGGTAACTTAAGTGTGTCCGTGGTGGTAGTCCGGGCTAGAAAGCCAGATTTTTTGGCCAACCTTGTTTTTGTATATAACGTAATTATTTAAACCTATTTAGGTCAATTTATACATGCTGAATCCAAGTCTGATGAGTGCCAGTTGCAAAAACTTGAGCATTTCTTGATAATTAAATTTTTAAAATGCACCTTTTATTTTTTTGTATTTTGAAATCAAATAAATCATCTCATTTGCCATTTACTCTAGTAATAGGCCATAGTAGCTTCTCAATGGAATTAGTTCTTCTCTGACATAGCATTTATAATGACATCAAATTTTTATCTGCTGAGTTCCTGTTTGTGCACTATTATTTCCTTATATGGTAATTTCCGTCACTTTGTTTGTGCCGTGTGCTTGCTCATGCTCAAAGTGTTAGTATAGAAATAAAATGTGGTATTTCCTTCAAGAAACAGAAAGTTCATAATTTATAGCTATGCTCTACTTTATCCTGAAAGTTAGATGTTTAGGTAACAATAGAGTGGCTTATGTGCAAGCGAGAACAAAAATAATCAGCAAAGCTTATCCAGAACAAGAATCTAGAGTTTCTATGCAGTAAATAAGCTTCATACTCTACCAGATAGTGAGTTGCACTTCACAAGCATGTATTAGCTAGTACATATTGCTTGAAAAGTCATATTGAGGGATACTTTACTTAGCATTCTAGTTTCCTGGATGGTCAACAAATAAGACCTGCTTTAACCTCTGAATCAAGAGATGCACTTTGAGCAGATGAAGAGAGGTGGAGAACATATCATACATGTCCTATCGATTTCATTTTGGAACAGAACAGGCTTGGCTAGTTCCAATATAGCTGTTTTGCCAGCTGCTAAAGCTGCTGCAAGTTTTTAGTATGGTGAATGTACTTTATCTGGTTATTGGCAAAAGATAGCTATATATTATTATGTTACGTGTTGTGAGAATGGTATTATTGTAGATATGAGGCAATAGTATGAGGACTAAACAAGTAGGTGGTAGATTTTAGAATACTCAAATCCTAGCAAAAAGATATTGCTTCATTGCTCATACTCTTCAACCAAAAAGCATCAGCCTGCCTTCTCACTCATGTGTCGAGCATGTGCACCAGTGCATACCCTTCCCATTTGACACTAGCATGTTAAAGTTATCATACCATTGAAATATTTTACCAGCTGTTTTAGTGAGTCCCATCATTTGTAATGTAGTAGCATTATCCTCAACATATGTTGTAAGTGCTACTGACTTTATGAAACAGTAAATCCATGTCATAGCTATGTAACTCTATCATGGGCAAAATCAGCTATCATAATTGTATTTTCAAGGCTTGATGTTTTGCAGTATCCAAGACCTTAAATGGAAACAACAGTATTAAAACAACCATAAATTCTATACTAGAGGTATTCACCCTTAGAGTTGACCATAGTTTTGGCAGTTATTTTGCAATTTTCGCAGTGTCTGAGGCCTCAGATTGAAAAAATACCATCAGAAATGAATTTTGTACACCTAATAACCATGCTGAACATATAACTTTTAAAAAAAAATTTTTTTTTGGAACCAAGAATATTCATCACGAACAATTAAATTTTCACAATTACCTGGAGTTTTCCAAACTTACCACTTGGGTAAGCCAAGTTAAATTTATTCTAGAACCACTTGGGGATGCAAATCTGTAAAAGTAACTGTCATATATGATTTTGTAGACTTAAAGCAGCAATTCCAATAATATTTGAGATAAAATTTTTCAATAAAACAAAATGCTCAATATTTCATCACTGGCACTCACCAGATCTGAGTTCAGCACAAAAAGTGGGTCTAGAAAAGTCTATCAAACTTACTTTATATCCTAAAACAAGGTTATTGGTGCTCTAGCCTGGACTATGGGCGTTCTCAGCACTGGAGGTAACAATATTATATATATATATATATATGGTTTCCCTCTCCTGCTCTCTTTCTTCCTCTATCTCTCCTCTCCTCAGTATCTCAGTCTTTTCTGTACATTTTCTTTCATTTTTCTTTCACTTTCATTGAAGTAGTTACATCAGTCAACTTTTCTCACCTGCTTCTATTTTTCTTTGACCTTTGTATTCTCCTGCTTCTCTGCCTTTCTCTTTTCCAACTCAGTTCAGCAATAATGAATTATTTAGGAATACAGACGCTTGTTTTTTGTTTTTGTTGTTGTTGTTGTTGTTGTTTGTTTGTTTTTTGTTGTTGTTGTTGTTTTGTTTTGTTTTTCAATTCAAGCAGTTGCGGGGAGTGGTTACTATGGCATTGACTCCCCTTTACCGTATAAACATAATTTAAAAACTCTAAAACTTTTTTTAGTAGCTTGAGTGTTAGAAGCAAAAATCATCGTTACAATAGTGTAGTTTAGGCTCGCTTGCCATTGTACTCAAGCATATCACTAGTTATATAGACTAGCAAGTATCCCACCACACAGTGGCTCTTGATGCACGTTTTCAAATTAGAAATGGAGTAGCATGAGGTATTTTTATTTGTTTATCCACTTGGTTAAGGGTGCCCTGCCACCGGGACCTGTGGTCGTTTAATCATTCAGTATAATACCGCAGAACCGCCCGTAACCCAACCCTCGCGTGCAATCTATTCACGCGTGGCCAGCTCTCAATTTCTACGCGGATCAATTAACTTTGGCGCTAAATTACCGCGAAGCAGGAGGACAAACGGGTCCCGAGCTAGCTATAACTTTATAACTGTAGTGTACTAGTCTGAAACAGTCACCTCAAATAACATCCTTCTATTATACTTTCAGGGTACGGAGTGAGGCTGTACTTGTGAAGCCATTGGAGCAGCTTAAAACTCTGTCTCACGGTGACCAACTCCATCCTGACTGGTACCAGCTCCTACTATTCCACCAACCTTGTATTCAGACTTGGCTGCGTATAGACTCCGTCATCATCACTTCAGTTCTTTCTGTCGGGATTGCTACCGCTATATTCTTCAGGCATATCACCTACAAGTCTGAAATTTGTGCTGAACTACCCCGCTCTCACTAGTGAGCAACCAACTCCAAGCAACATTGGGAATACGCCGTCACTTCTGCTCCGGGACTAACCTTTTGCAAAGTTACAACGGCCATCTCACGGCTCATTATTGTATTTCTTATTTTTGTTTACAAATGGGCTCTTTTTAGAGCTACCACAAGTCAATTGATTATGCTCTTACCAATAAATTGCGCGTTCGCGGAGAGCTCAACGTTATGGGGGGCGGGGTAAAATAGCGAATCAGTAGTGAACTTGAAAATATATATATATTATTCATTTGATACAGGAGAATATCATGAGTCTGTTGGCTTAGTATTTACGCGAGTGCCGCAGGCACGAGCGTAAATACCGCCAATCAGACGAGTGATATTCTCGGGTATCCAATGGATAATAAATTTATTAGGTACTGCTCATGTGCGAATACCTTGGTAACAAGAAATTTACCTAGGGGGACGTAATAACCCAACGTAATAACTATGAACACAGGTGATATGGAAAAATATTGCCCTAAGCCACATCCTGTTTACTTTAATGCATTTTCTATGTGGCAACAGTTATCAGGCTCTGTTCAGTACCTAATAAAAATCGATATTTCGTGGAATTGTATCATTGAATTGAATCCAAATTTTGCGCACAAGCAGCATACCCCCCTTAGAATAAAGTTACAGAGAGATTTTTTTAGAATAACGCAGGAGTAAAACGGCACGAAAATTTTACTATTTACAAAAAAAAAGAATATAGATATTAGAAATATGGCTCTGTAATGTTGCGAAGAAGCCGGCTAGCTACCTCTGGAAAAAAAATGAGCACGCTAGTTCCTTCGGCCGCTTCGAAATAACACCGAATAGTAGCCGGTGTGCAGAGCTGTATCGCCGTCCCAGACGGGTCTTCATTCTTCAAATTTGGCTTGCTGGAGTCCTCTATTGGTGCTCATTCCACCTGTAACAACAAAGTAAGCCCACAGTACACAGAAAAAGAAATATAAAGACATAGCAAAAACAGTCAATTTGCGGTTACGGGCCTTGGTTTCCGGTGGCAGGGCACCCTGCCCTTCTATCATGATTATGGACTTACGCTTTGCAAAACTTTTGCCTTACCTTTCAAAACTTTCACCTTCCTTTCTGAAACTTACGCTGCTTTTCCTTGCCTATTCCACCTGCTTTTTAGCTACAATTAATCCCCTTATACTGAATGTGATGATGTGTTACCCATTCAGCTAATTTGATGCGTTACCAAACAAATAAGCTCATGAATTATTCAAGGATCAACAACCAATGATCAACAACCAATGATCAACAACCAATGATCACCCATCTTTAGACTTAAGATCTCTAAATAGACCACATCAAAGCTGATTTTTTTTTCTTCAAAGGAAAATTTTTATACAAAAAAACAACAACACCTTTTGGGAGGGGGGGGGGGGCTGTTTTATCACTAACAATAAAAGAAGAGGAGAAATGTTGAGAGAGAGTTTGTATTTGATCTTACTTGTTGGGGAAAGCTAATGGATATTTTGTTTAGGTTTCGGGTAAAGTTCATATCAAAAACATTTAGTGGTTACTGTGAAAACTGTATTTGCTCTGTTTCCATTAGGTTTCCAGAAAAACCCATGTTGAAACCACTTAGCTAGACAAAGTGTCATGTTTTGATAGTGTTTAGCAATTGTGCAGCTTGTCCACGGGCTTTGCTAATGAGTGCATGAATAATACGTTAGTGTACCAATAAACTATTTTACCAGCCCATTAGTTTAATTGGGATGACATTTATTGTATGTGTCATAATTTCATAATTAATAACACACACATACACACATACACACAGGGCTACAACTGGTGTCATGAGAGGAATGTGGTGACCATCTTCAGTGCCCCCAACTACTGCTATCGCTGTGGCAACCAGGCTGCACTTATGGAGCTAGATGATGGACTCAAGTATACATTGTAAGTCCTGTGTGTGTACTACAACAGAAGAATCAATTACCATGTGATTACTTTATAATTATTATTATTACATTAGTTGTGTTTTGTTGAGAGACAAGCCTGACATGGAAGTGATCTAGGAACTCAACCTTGTTACTGTATATCTTTGTACAAAAGTCTGAGCATTGAAGTCCTCTGTCCAGTCTTAGCTTAAGATGTCATCATTGCGCTAAAAAAATAAAAAGAATTGTTTGAGATAACTTTTTGTGAATTGTTTGATCATGAGTTTGAAGAAGCGGCACTTAGCATAGTCACTTGCTATGCTAAGCTGCATGGTAGAAACTTGACTTCATCTAGATATGTTCTTTAAATAAAGTTGCACTGTTAAGGCACTTAAATCAAGAAGTGGTCAGTTAGTGCACATTAGCTGATGCTTTAGCACGTATAATTAATTTCAGGAGAAGTAGTACTTCTGTGTCTGGAAATGAAGCTACCAAGCATAGCTATTAGTATGTTTTATTTTAATTAGTACTCTTTGTAGGTGGTTGTTTAGTTCCCTGTGTTGTACCTGTCCCCCTCACCTTTTTTATCTCTTCCTCCTTTTCCTTTCCTATAATATAATATAGACTTTATGGTTCATATTTAACTATCAAATGCTACACAGTCTAATGTTAAGCACAAACACTTGCACACACATCAATTTGATAGGCCACAAGTTTAATTTCTCATGTAATTACATAGTCCTATTGTACATTTCCAGTTTACAGTTTGACCCTGCTCCTCGGCGTGGAGAACCTTTAGTGACACGGCGTATTCCTGATTACTTCATGTAGACTGGCTCACTCACTCACTCACTCACTTTCTCACTCTGTCTTCCCTGCCTCAAATAATTCATTTCTGTACTCGCATACATGAATTGATAAATGTAATAAAAACTGGCACCAGTCAAATGTAATAGACATAGAGTTTTATTTCTATCAACTTCCTATTATTATAGTTTTATCAACATTCTATTATGTGTGATATTTCTCCTTCACTATTACACATCTATACTTGATGTACCCTGTACCCAATGTCTAGTCTAGCAAAGGGCATTACTTAATACGAGTTGGGTCTGTCTAAAACACGGACCGGACTTATCAATTCCAGCAAAATATGCATCCCTCCTTTATTTTGAAGTGTAGACACATGAATGAATGAATTCTAGCTAATTTAAGAGTACACAACAGTTTCCCCTCCTTTATTTTGAAGTGTAGAAACATTGTGTTAACGAATTCTAGCTAATTAAAGAGTACGCAACAGTTTCCCTCCTTTATTTGAAGCATAGACATTATGTGTTAGTGAATTCTAGCTAATTAAAGAGTACGCAACAGTTTTTCCTCCTGTATTTTGAAGCGTAGACACATGTGTTAGTGAATTCTAGCTAATTAAAGAGTACGCAACAGTTTCCCTCCTTTATTTGAAGCATAGACATTATGTGTTAGTGAATTCTAGCTAATTAAAGAGTACGCAACAGTTTTTCCTCCTGTATTTTGAAGCGTAGACACATGTGTTAGTGAATTCTAGCTAATTAAAGAGTACGCAACAGTTTCCCTCCTTTATTTGAAGCATAGACATTATGTGTTAGTGAATTCTAGCTAATTAAAGAGTACGCAACAGTTTTTCCTCCTGTATTTTGAAGCGTAGGCACATGTGTTAGTGAATTCTAGCTAATTAAAGAGTACGCAACAGTTTTTCCTCCTTTATTTTGAACTATGTCTTAGCTAAAGAAAGGGTTTTTCCATGCTGTATTTGGAAACAAGTCCTAGATATTGTGTATGAAAGGCCATAAGCCGGGTACTGATGATTTCACAATGAGGTGGTGGCCAGTTTTGGTCAATTTCCTAGAAAATAACACATTACAGCAACTTAGTACACAAACAAACTGGAAACAGGCTAAGAATAAGTCGTGAGGACCTTAACATAAGGAAAACACAAAAACAATGTGAGGAAAACTGCGGGATAAAAAGAAGAAGAGTACTGTTGGCCATTGACACAGCTAAGTTCAACTACACTGGATTTACAGTATACTGTCAAGTACTGCTAGATACTATCCTGAAGGATCACCTTCAATCAAGAAGTAATTTGGTATACACACACAGCATTGATAGGAGCTAGAGTTTATTACTCTGCTATATCACAAGCAAAAATGATTATAATAACACTTATTTGTGTGTTGACACTCATATTAAACATAATTTGATGAATAGTGAGCTATTCTGGAAGGCTTTTCTTTGTGCGACTACTTTTTAAGTTTGAATGGAGAAGGAGCTTGGTCAAAGGGCACACCGGGGATTCACCTTTTATACCCAGAATGTTGTAAACAAGGCCATAAGAGAACAACATTGAATTATAACTTCGAACTCCACGTTTAAGCCAGAGTTCATCACATTGAACTGCTAAAATTATGTAGAGGGATACTTGAAGTGGATTTCTTTAATGTGAATGTAGAGGCCTGCATGCCCCATATTATATATGGTAAATACATTATTAGTGAATGTTAGAAGTTTTCTCTCCTCATCCCCTCCCAAGACGTAAATTTTAAGGAAGAAAAATTGCTAAGAATGGTGCCATTGTGAAGCAACTGCTCAGTTTTGAGTCATATAATTTTGGGCTACTTCTGATGCGATCCACCATCACAAATTATACGAGGGGAAACTGTCGTACACTCTTTAATTAATAAGGAGTCACTTCAGATGCGTCCACCATCACAAATTATACGAGGGGAAACTGTCGTACACTCTTTAATTGATAAGGAGTCACTTCAGATGCGTCCACCATCACAAATTATACGAGGGGAAACTGTCGTACACTCTTTAATTAATAAGAAGTCACTTCAGATGCGTACATCGTCACAAATTATGAGGGGAAACTGTTGTACATTCTATAATTAATGAGAAGTCACTTCAGATGCATATACTGTCACATAATATACGAGGGGAAACTGCCGTATACTGTTTAATTAGCTAGAAAATTCATTAACATATATATGTTACAGACCAATTACAAACTTGGACTGTTTTAAAATGGTACAGCCATTTTAAAACGGGCCAGACCATTTCCAAACCTCAGACTATTTTAAAACAGGCCAGACCACTGGCCAGACTATTTTAGAACAGGCTGGTCAAACTATTCAAACCATTTCGAAGGGTGTCAAACCCTTTTAAAAAGAATCAGATCATTAAAATGAGTCAGATAGTAAACCTGGCAAAAAACAAAAACAAAAACAAACTGCTAAATGTAAATAGGGCAGTTGCCAAAGCAGACCCAAGACACAGAACTTTTGTGTGTTCATAAATTTTTTTTTCTGAATAGAACTATTTTTTTAAAAATTGAAATAAAATAGATCGTCTTTTAAAAAGTTTGTTAATCTAAACTTCACTAATCCAAGCAATTTGGGCATGCCAATCCTATTAAAAACACATTTGATTGTTTGTGCGTGCATCTGTTACTTGTCCATCTTCTTAAAAGAATGTAACTGAAAAGACCTCGCAATAAACTTCTTTTAAATGAAAATTAAAAAAAAGCTCTCACACTCACAAATAATTAGTGCAGGAATACAGAGTAGTCATACCATTATAATTATAGGAAAGGCTACAGTTTATCAATCTATTAGAGCATTAATGAAAGCTGAGTAAGGTGGGTCGCAGTCATCTAGGGTGAAAACTTATAAGATAGGCAAGGTCATTCATAGACATGGCTATGTTCTCGTGGTCAGACAAAAAAGGAAAAAAAGACAGGTAGCTAAGTGCACAATTACAATGTGAGAAATGCATAAATATGTAATGAGTTTTTTCAAACCAAACAGTTCACCAATTTGAACACCCTCTTGGTCCCACTAAAGTATTCACCCACACAGATACAAAGATCAACAAACAACAAGTTAGATGTTAATGAATTATGTTTCTCAGAGTAATCTCTTTTTCCAGCTAGCTCTGTGCACAACAGATTCATTACAGAAAGGTCACTAAAAATAAGGGGAAATATATTACGTCTATGGAATTTTGAAAGGAGAGTTTATTTTTCTTTACCAACAATGGAGTGATATGATCTAAATCAGGCTACTATGCCCATAACCACATTCTTTTATTAACAAATTCAAACTATATTATAAATTACACAGGACACATTAAATTAAAGGAAAAATACATTTTCTCTTTTTACTCTATGTCAGAAAAACAAAACAAAAAACTAAGAACAGAAACCTGCCTTGGTGTCTATGTCCTTGGGCTATAAAATAGTTATAAACCAATAAGAATTGGTTTGTACTGCAATTCACAAACCCTCGCAACTTGGGCTTCACCCTCGTTCGTGTCTTGGGATTTGTAATCACATACAAACTCAATATTGGTTATAACTATTACATATAGTACTGGTAGCACAGCAGGGTATTCAATAAATTTAGATCATGTTGAACCACTGTATCTGTTAAGACATGAGTCAGTTAAAACAGCATGAGTGTGTCTATTTTTTTTTGACAGTCATTTAAAAACTTCCCAAAAAAATTAGAAACTGCAATGTATTTTCTGTAATTTTTTTTAATGTAAAGTGCTTTACAGAGACAAAAAATGTGTTTGTGTTGTGCAGCTTGATAAGGATTGTACAATAAACTTGACCATAAATTAGTCATACCCCCAGTAGTATAGTCTTAGTGTTTGCTGTTAGCTCTTGCAACATTTCATACTGCTATATGATGCAGCAAGATGTAAGGACACAAATGCATGTAAATTAAAGCTCTATGTACTTGCATTGTGCACTTATTTCAGTTCAAATTCTAGTAACAGTGACATTATTTCTCAAAGGTGACAAGGCAACACATTTGTCAGAGTGATCTCAATACTCTGGCTCTGGTGTGATGCTGCCTGACATCACTAACACCATAGCTGTCTCCACGAATGTCATGTCACTGTCAGTTTTGTCTAAATCCACATCATGTTGTTGAACTTTGACACAAAGGACTGCATTCGTGGTAACTCTGGTGGACTTTTCTCAATGCAGCATTGTGTGGTGTTTATTGTGGCATGTTCGGCAGGTGTACTTGGAGGGACAGTGTGTGTAGCCATGTCCTTCTCTAGTACACAATTGCTTCTCCCAAACAAACTTGTTTCTTTTGTCTACGTCATAGTGGGCGAAGGGTTGACACCGAACTAAGTTGTGCTTGTCTGTGCACAGAGGGCACTTGATAACTGGCGACAATTTATTCGACTTACTATTGGCTGAGCTGTTGGCTGGTGATGTGGGAGTGGTTCCAGAGGCGTCTGGTGCCATTTGTTTGACAAGTTTTCTGATGTATTCCTCGGCATCTTCTACTTCTTCAGGGGTCAACTGTGGTCAAACTCTCTGTGGTGATATACTAACACAATGTAAACAGCAAGATTTCTGGAGGGTACGCTTACTGTCTACTATATCCTACTGTATTCGGCAAGAAGTCGAAATATCAGGTTAAGTTTTAATTAACAATATTATTGGCTGTAAGAACGAGAAAATTTGCTATTATTATAACTAGAATGACTGAATAGTAATTATGCCACGTCCTCATTCTGTTATGCCTTGCAGACAAATCATCTAAGGCAACTTGGAAATGATTTGTATTAGAATTGTGGGTAGGATATGGAGCTATGCTACAACTGTATAGGCTAAAATAGAACAAAAACAAAAATAAAGTAAAAACAGTCAACAGCGTAGACTAATATGTTATTATTTTGATCACTGCAAAAGATAATTGGTGAGTGAACCACTATAAAGGATGTTTATGTCAATTATTTCAGCTGTCAATTATTTCAGCTTTTTATTCACTGTAAACTACAATCACTTAAATGACAACATCTGGTACAATAAGCAAATGATGGGTAATGACATGATTAACACAATAATGAAGAGGATGGCTGCAACTGCAGGATTGTCTGGGAAGAAAACAAACCATTCAGCAAGAAAAACAATGTGACTTGTCTCACAAAACATAATATACCAGAAACTCAAATTATTCAATTAACTGGACATAAAAATCTGCCAAGTCTCAACAATTACAAAAAGGCCTCACTAGAACAACAAAGGGGCCGGAGTACATTGTCAGGCTGGTTAGGGTATGGCCTGACCACCTTTTGGGGATGACATTACATATTCATGGAGAGAAAAAACAGACTTTGGAGTAAACACTTTCATTGCAAACAATGATCACATAAGAAAGATTATGTGTTATATTGTTACTTGCAGTGTAATTCTTTGTCATTTGATTAAAATACATGTCCAGTTAAAAGTGGCACATTTCATTACATATCTCTGTGTACTGGCCACACCCATGACCACACCTTTTCTTGGCCTGACCACTAAAATGGATCTTTCTCCAGCTCTGTATGTCTTGAGCTCATACAGGTAACCTGAGCCTTCAATTTCTAGTATTTCATCAAGTGGTACTGCAAATCAAGACTTGACGACTCAGTCCCTGCTTGCTGGACCAACACTCACTGGTTGTACAATCAATATTGGCTTCCCTACAGCAACACAGATTTCAAGTTTCACAATGTCCACAGAATCTTAAGACACACAGGAATAATAGTGATAATTCACTAATAGATAAAAGAATATCACATATAGATATGTCGAAATGATGTATTTTTATTTACCATGAACATTTTATTATGAAGACAGAAAAATTGGAATTAACCCCAAGGGGATGCAATAACACTTTTAGAATGCCAAAGGGGATGTAATGGTAAAATATTGGGGTAGTTTGATTTGTATTAATCTCTATCAGTGCCTCATTTCTTTTTATGTTACACTTGTGGATGAACGGCCATATAATATTTAACTATCCCATCATATCTTCGATAAGTCTTTGGTTGTAGTTACCTTCACACATCTCATGCATGCTATTAATTAATTGCTCCTTTATATACATCTGAGCATTGGAGGAGTATTTGATTTAGTTACTGCTGAGGGTGCAGTATCAGCTATAATATAGATCGACTCTGGTGGCAGTTATGCATTTCTGAGGGCAGTCTGAGTAACTACAAAGCCTACATCCTCAAACTCAAAGGTGCCCCACAATTTTATTATTATTATCGTTATTTTATTGTTGTTATCATTTTTATTATTATTTTTAATTTTGTTGTTATTGTTAATAATATTATTATGGCAATGGTAACAACAAGAACAATTATAATTATATGATAATATGCAAAACAACAATGGAATGCTAGTAAATAACGGCAATGTTTACAAAAATGTTTATGTTGATGCTGACAACAATAAATGAATGCTGTTTGGGCTTATCTTTGCTAAGTAATAAATCTTTCTCTTCAACTTATTGACATTGAAAGAGAAACAAGTGCGCGAGTTTTTCCGCGAATTTAGTCGAGTTCATCGCAAGGCGCGCGGTACAGTATCGCCAACATGAAGCAATTTTTGCTGCGTCAGTTTCTGGTCACGTGATTAATCGCTTCGTTCCCAACGGTTTAGGGGTGTAAATATTGAAAGTGCCTAGTATGGAGGAGAAAAGCTCAGCTAAGGAGCTAGATTCCTGGATATCTAAATTAGAAGGATGTAGTCAATTGGAAGAGAGTCAAGTGAAGACGCTCTGTGCTAAAGTAAGTTTGCAATGTTTCGTGTAGCCACAGTATGTATAATCATATCCTCAGGTACTTTTAACAAATCCTCCCTTAAGTTGCACGTTGTTACCATGTTAATACGGTTTGCAATTGTTTTATTTATTCTATGCATGGCATTTTTACCCCCCCCCCCCAAAAAAAAATAAAAAACCCCACAAGTATTGCTTAGCACTCATGTAGCACTTTTAAGGTAGTAGGAGGCTTGTTTTGCATAAGCTTCTTTTAAATATCTTTCCATTCCTAGCTTAGTTGTATGCAGCCATGCAAGTGGAAAACAAAATACACATAGCCTTGCTACTATCTTTCCATGCAATACGAATAAAACTCCACAAATTTGTACTTGAGTCCTTTTTTTTTTTTTTTTTTTTTTTTTTTAATATTCAGGCTCAGGAGATTCTGGCGCAGGAGTCCAACGTGCAGGAGGTGAAGTGTCCTGTTACAGTGTGTGGAGATGTGCACGGTCAGTTCCACGACCTCATGGAGCTCTTCAGGATTGGTGGCAAGTCTCCAGACACCAACTACCTGTTCATGGGGGACTATGTAGATAGAGGCTACTACTCTGTGGAGACAGTCTCTCTCTTGGTCGCCCTCAAGGTTAGCTTTAGCTAAGGCTTTTGATAAGTATAAAAAAGTGGTAATTGTGACGTTACCAAGGGCTGTAATAGAAATTGGATAGTCAAGGCTGCATGCAGAAACTGAGGGGCGATAGAAACTTTCTTAGATTTTACAAGACATAGTCTACAAGAGATCCTTAAAGTGCTTAATTGGTATGCAAAAAAAAAAAATTATGCAGATCTCATCTTACCAAGAAAGATTTCTGGGGAGAGTTTGGGGGGAAAGGGGGGGGGGGGTGAGGGTTCTTAAATGCAGTCCTGCTTGGAAGGGGCATTAGAAAGAGAAATCGAAATTAAAATGGTCCACTTTGTTAGGTTCGCTATCCCAGTAGAGTCACTATCCTTCGAGGCAACCACGAGACAAGGCAGATCACTCAAGTGTACGGGTTCTATGACGAGTGTCTCCGCAAGTACGGCAGTCCTAACGTGTGGAAGTACTTCACAGATCTGTTTGATTACCTTCCTGTAACGGCACTGGTGGACAGCAGGGTATGTGTGAATGTACCAAGTCAGCTGTGTGGTAGTTCAGTGAGAGTCTAATATCTCTTTATCCAGTTTGTAGTGTTTCAGACTTTTTTCTGTCTTTTCCACAATGTAGCATTTTAGATTTAAACATAAATTTTAAGTTATGAAAGGTTGGAGGTTTGTTAGGAAGTTTTAGACAGACGGTACTTTCTGATAAAAGATAGGTAGCAATTAAACTGCTAAGTGTTTTATTCCATAGATAGTGTGTCTCTCCAATTCTTCCATAGATAGTGTCTCTCCAATTCTTCCATAGATAGTGTGTCTCTCCATTTCTTTATTCCATAGATAGTGTGTCTCCAATTCTTTATTCCATAGATAGTGTGTCTCCAATTCTTCCATAGATAGTGTGTCTCCAATTCTTTATTCCATAGATAGTGTATCTCCAATTCTTTATTCCATAGATAGTGTGTATCTCCAATTCTTTATTCCATAGATAGTGTCTCTCCAATTTTTTATTCCATAGATAGTGTGTCTCTCCAATTCTTTATTCCATAGATAGTGTGTCTCTCCAATTCTTTATTCCATAGATAGTGTGTCTCTCCAATTCTTTATTCCATAGATAGTGTGTCTCTCCAATTCTTTATTCCATAGATAGTGTGTCTCTCCAATTCTTTATTCCGTAGATAGTGTGTCTCCAATTCTTTATTCCATAGATAGTGTCTCTCCAATTCTTTATTCCATAGATAGTGTGTATCTCCAATTCTTTATTCCATAGATAGTGTGTATCTCCAATTCTTTATTCCATAGATAGTGTCTCTCCAATTTTTTATTCCATAGATAGTGTGTCTCTCCAATTCTTTATTCCATAGATAGTGTGTCTCTCCAATTCTTTATTCCGTAGATAGTGTCTCTCCAATTCTTTATTCCGTAGATAGTGTGTCTCCAATTTTTTATTCCATAGATAGTGTGTCTCTCCAATTCTTTATTCCATAGATAGTGTGTATCTCCAATTCTTTATTCCGTAGATAGTGTCTCTCCAATTCTTTATTCCATAGATAGTGTGTCTCCAATTCTTTATTCCATAGATAGTGTGTCTCTCCAATTCTTTATTCCATAGATAGTGTGTCTCTCCAATTCTTTATTCCATAGATAGTGTCTCTCCAATTCTTTATTCCATAGATAGTGTCTCTCCAATTCTTTATTCCATAGATAGTGTGTCTCTCCAATTCCTCCATAGCTAGTGTGTCTCTTACTTCTGTAAATAGCAAAATGTTTTATATACTTTTTATTTCTTATTTCTTTCAGATATTCTGTTTGCATGGAGGACTGTCTCCATCTATAGACACACTGGACCACATCAGGTCTCTTGACAGACTGCAGGAAGCACCTCATGAGGTGAGTTAGAGTTAAGTACACTCCTCTACAGTTACTTGGCTCTCGAGCCTGTTTTACTCCATGTCATAAATTAAACCAGTTGTCCCGGGAACAGACGGCTACTCAGAAATTCCTGGTTTTCTTGGCTAATACTTAAAATTGTACATGTAATTACGCTAGTCCATATCCCAATTGCTGTAATTGAGACACTTAAAAAAGAAATTCTCTAATTCTATGCTTGTAGCTTCTTTTTTTTGTCAAGTTCATTTAGTTAGTGATTATGCAACTATGAAGTTATGTTGCCGTTTTGTTTTTTGAAAACTTTATTTTTCAAGCGAAAGCTATTTTTAAAAAATTGTCTCAAGTATTTCATGCCACACACACATTCTCACACACATTCATGCATGCATACTTTTACTCACGTACACGCAAACACCAGCACGGTCAATTATGTTTAACTAAGTTATGGAGTTAGTGATATTGCAGAAATTCTGTTGAGAAGTTTTCACACTATTTAAACCTTACTCTTGCATTAGAGAACCACCACCAGTGTTGAGTTCTCATGTCCAATAGCTGCACCACTAACTTGTCGATGAAGGAAAGAACACTACTGGACATAGCTAGTTATTCAGATTAGTTTGACGGGTGTGTGTATGTGTGTATGTGTGTAAGTAAGTATACAATTATTAGCTAGCTATCACTAAATGTACGAGAATTAAATTCTAATGAGACCATGAAGAGTCTTTACATATCTAAGACTGCTAGAGGTCTCTTGAGATCTGGAGTGGCAAGAAAATTGCTATAACTGCACACATGCATGCTGAGAGTTAATAAAGCTTAAGAGTTAGTATCCTTTGTATTAGTTTGGTATATTATACATTTCATGTTTAGTTGTTGCTATTCATTTTATGTGTTTAATTTAGGGTCCAATGTGTGACCTTATCTGGTCTGATCCAGACGACCGCGTGGGCTGGGGCATTTCTCCTCGGGGGGCGGGGTACACGTTTGGCCAGGACATCTCAGAGAACTTCAACCATAACAATGGACTTACACTGATCAGTAGAGCACACCAGCTTGTGATGGAGGTGAGTGGGTGGGTTGCCATGCCACCAGCAGCGAGTGGGTGGGTTGCCATGGCGCCAGCAGCGAGCGGGTGGGTGGTAGCGTGTTGGATCTAACTATATAAGTCAACTCAAATGTCCAATTTTTCACCTGTGCACACACACATACATACACACAGGGCTACAACTGGTGTCATGAGAGGAATGTGGTGACCATCTTCAGTGCCCCCAACTACTGCTATCGCTGTGGCAACCAGGCTGCACTCATGGAGCTAGATGATGGACTCAAGTATACATTGTAAGTATAGTTTAGCTTAGCTCCATCTGTTCAATTGTTCACGTATATATATATTGCATAGCTTGCAGTTTGATCCAGCTCCAAGACGTGGGGAACCTCTGGTTACACGCCGCATACCGGACTACTTCATGTAGGGCTGCTGACATAGGGACCATTCTATTGCATTGTTCTGCATCTGGTTTTTTCCAAGGATCGCTTCATTCATGTTTTGCTTGCACCAAACATTTTTAGCTTTGTTGTAGGATTTTTTGTTGCATATTTGGTTTATATTTATTTTTATGTGATTGTTTGAATGGCACAAAACCCTCTGGGAAATTTCCATAGATCAATAACACGACCGGATGTGAGGTTGGTAGAGGTGGGAAAAAGTGTCGTTAGTCTCACGTGATTTGACGATTCGAGCCTAATTTATTCAGGGCTTGTGTGGGTTGTGGCTCCGGTTTGAGAGCATTCTTTAGTTGATTTGTAAGTAAAGAAGCTATTAATATGGACGAAAGAAGTTCAGCGAAGGAACTGGACGACTGGATAGAAAGTTTGGAAGACTGTAAACAACTAGAAGAGAATCAAGTGAGAATACTATGTAGCAAGGTAAGTGAAGTATACCTAAATCATTTTTATTAGTTGCTTCTTTTATTCGTTTACTGTACGCTTCTAGCTAGATAATTAAAGTGGAATATCTTATATTAGTTTGGAAGCTTTCTGGGACTCTTGGGTTTTAGTGTAAAACTGTCAAGACACTTTCTTATCCCAAAGATCACATGATGGCCAGTCTCTTGGGTTCATTTCTAAGACCCATTTAGAAAGTGGAGCATGCATTGGGAGCTCAGGGTCCAACATGAAATTCATTCTCTTACATGAATATTTCATTGCTTGTACAATGCTTGTATCTAAAGTGTGTGTGTGTATGTGTATGTGTGTGTGTGTGTCAGGCTCAGGAGATTCTAGCGCAGGAGTCCAACGTGCAGGAGGTGAAGTGTCCTGTGACAGTGTGTGGAGATGTGCATGGTCAGTTCCACGACCTCATGGAGCTCTTCAGGATTGGTGGCAAGTCTCCAGACACCAACTACCTGTTCATGGGGGACTATGTAGATAGAGGCTACTACTCTGTGGAGACAGTCTCTCTCTTGGTCGCCCTCAAGGTGGGCAGTGTGGGGTGGGTGATCGGATAATAGAATATCATGGATGCAAACCGTGCAACTTCATACTTATCTTGCATGCACCAAATGCTCGTGAGAATGAGACTGAGTAAGAACTGCCTGACATGCCTTGCTCAGGGTGTTACAGTGCACATGTACTATTTTTAGTATTGCAGGAATCAACTAGTAACCAATTGTTAAACAACTTTGCCAGTAGATGGTCAAGTGCAGCGCGAGATTCTTGTAAATATTCATTATTGAAGCATAGCTGGTTTGATTCTGTTTTGAGATGTATACCAGAGAAGTTTCAAGAGTTGTAGGAGTGAAACTACATACCTAGTAATTGCGGCAATGGTAAACCTACAATGAAAAACAAAGCACAAGCGACTCAAATGAGGCTGTCTTACTAAATACGTCTAGTTACTTTTTTTGTTTTTGTTTGTTTTGTTTTTTTGTTCGTTTTTTTTTGTTTTTGTTTGTTTTATCCCTGTGCATCCTTGAACAACAATGGCAGCAAGCCACTAGTGAAGTTTTTTTTTTTTTTTGTCTTCCAAGGTAGCAGAACATGTGTTTGTGGTTAATGTCATTAAATCTTCCACTATACCTTGCCCCTTTACTGAATGATGCTAACGGTGTCACACATTACTTGTATAACTCTGGTGCTGTATAGGTTCGCTATCCTAGCAGAGTCACTATCCTTCGAGGCAACCATGAGACAAGGCAGATCACTCAAGTGTACGGGTTCTATGACGAGTGTCTCCGCAAGTACGGCAGTCCTAACGTGTGGAAGTACTTCACAGATCTGTTTGACTACCTTCCTGTAACGGCACTGGTGGACAGCAGGGTATGTATCAACCATGTGAAGAGTGAAGTGCTGATATTGTATCGTATCCTTTACTCCATAGATATTCTGTTTGCATGGAGGACTGTCTCCATCTATAGACACTCTGGACCACATCAGGTCTCTCGACAGACTGCAGGAAGCACCTCATGAAGTGAGTTACATGTAGTGGTGAGTGCTGTATGAACTGCAGAGTAGGGGGCTGAATTTACGACATGTGTATCTGTAAGAAATTTATTTTATTTCATTTTTTACGTGTGGCTAGTTTGTTCTGTTGAGGTCTGTGAGCATGAATTTGTGGATTTCACACGTATATAATATCTTATGGTTAATGGTGGGTACTTCACCCCTTTACCTTGCCTCCCTTTTCCACTTGGTTCTTACAATTAACTATACAGAAGGTCCTAACGTTGTAAAGTATGTCATGCAACTAGGCCTGGGCCAATTATGCCGGCATAATTTTGAGCATAATAGGTGTGCCAAAGCATCGAGCATAATGCCAGCATAATAGGTGGTTTTTGAGGATTTTTTTTAAAAAGAATGTCATTGACATTATTAACAGCTGCATAGATGACCTTTGCTGCTGACATAGCTGTTAAATACTTGTCTAAGCTTGCATCATTATATGAGAAAAAGGCTGACTCATGCTGAAAGCTGATGGTGTTGATCCAAGCATCAATGTTTTGGAATGGTGGAAAGACAACCAAGAAGTGTTACCCATTTGGTCCTCTGCAGCAAGTAAGATTGTCTTACTCCAACCATCATCTGCTGCTGCCGAACGAGTTTTTTCTCTCCTTAATGCTTCTTTTGACAAAACACAACAAAGCTCACTAGAAGATTATGTAGAATCATCCATTTTGCTTCAGTATAACAAGCGCTAATTCAAGCTATAAACTGGTTGTTGTTGTTTTTTTCTCTCTCTCAGTACATTTTCGTTGAACATTCAAATTCACTATCTTAAATTCATAATTATGACTCTAAATAATAAATTTGGCGTGTATGATTGGGCATAATAGGTGAATTTCAAAGCATAATAGGTAAATTTGACAAGCATTGGAGCAGAGCATAATAGGTGGAAAATGAAGCATAATTGGCCTAGGCCTACATGCAACCCCCCTACCCACCTGTCTAATGTCATTATAGAAAGCTCTGTGGTCCTATGTATGGCACAGTACTGGGATAGTTATTAGCTTTGTAGCAAGTGTCGGGTTTCTCTGCTTCCTTGTGTTGGGATTGTGGTATGCACAGCATTGGCCTGACTTTATGCTGACATGCACACACAACCTGTCCAAGGAATGCTATCGAGTTGAAGGAGAGGAAATGGTAGCAGCACAGTATGTACCAAGTTATTTTTCTTTTGTTTTCATTTCACACAAATGGATCAGCTTAAATTAGTTTGTGTTATATTTTATATTGTGTTATGCTTAGGGTCCGATGTGTGACCTCATCTGGTCTGATCCAGACGACCGCGTGGGCTGGGGCATTTCTCCTCGAGGGGCGGGGTACACATTTGGCCAGGACATCTCAGAGAACTTCAACCATAACAATGGACTTACGCTGATCAGTAGAGCACACCAGCTTGTGATGGAGGTGAGTGGGTGGATTGCCATGCCACCAGCAGCGATTGGGTGGGTTGCCATGGTGCCAGCAGCGAGCGGGTGGATGGTAGTGTGTTGGATCTAACTATATATATAAGTCAACTCAAATGTCCAATTTTGTACCTGTGCACACACATACATACACACAGGGCTACAACTGGTGTCATGAGAGGAATGTGGTGACCATCTTCAGTGCCCCCAACTACTGCTATCGCTGTGGCAACCAGGCTGCACTCATGGAGCTAGATGATGGACTCAAGTATACATTGTAAGTCCTGTGTGTGTGTGTGTGTGCGCGCATGCTGTGTATGTATAGGTGTGGTTTCGTGTTCACATGCAAGTAATTATAATATAATTGTGAACCAACTTACTGTCACTATCTTCTGTTTCTAGCTTGCAGTTTGACCCCGCCCCCAGACGAGGAGAGCCTCTGGTATCTCGGCGTATTCCAGATTATTTTATGTAATTTATCATAAGACACAACTTCTTTTTTTTTTTTAATAATTTGTATGTAGAGGCCTCCATTCTTGTCACTCACAACAGATTCTGTATTAATTAGTGCATGCAATGAAGGGACTGCCCCTAATTTATCATTTCTTAGAAGTATCATTTATTATTATAATTTTTTTTATTGTAACTGCTTTATTTAAGATAATCAATTTTGAAAAATCCTGATTTGACCAAAACAAGTTAAATTCTGCGCTAGTGAATCCACTGAGTGAGGTCTTCTCAGACTGCCACTAAGAAGTTACCAGCTTGCTCTAGACATGAACTAAATTACTCTTCAAAGTAGTTGGGTACTTTCAAGTATTTGTATATTTGTAACGTGTACAAATGCCTCCATTCGATGTTCCCAAGTACACTGGTTTTGTACTTTAAGCACAACTGAAGTATATGTGTGATGGTTTTGGGGAAAACACAGTTCACATTTTGGAAGTGGCATTAGGGAGAGGAATAATGTCGGTAATCAAATGATCAACTTATAAACTAATTGTAGCAGCTCTCCATTATTGCAAATAGCAGGCGCAGAACTCAATTGCCGAAAGGGGTGTGGAGTATTTTATGACCTGTGCTTGAGCATAAGTACCACAGTATTTCACCTTATCACTCTGTCCACTATGAACCTACGTACATTCTAAACCCATGAATAGTATTGAACAAGACAAGTTACAGCCAATATTGGTACACACACATCAAAATTAAACTACTGGCTGGTGGAGGGAGACATTGCTGGAGTCCTGAACAACTGCCAGCTCGTTAGCAAACCCATTAGCAGTAGGTGCTAATCTAATTGACACCTCTCTCCCGTTAACTGACTGCAGCTATGCATGACCTAACAACAGACCAAGTGCAATGAGTGGTAAAGTGTCAAGTGTTGAGACTGTTCTGGGAGGTCTTGTTTTCGTGCATCTTCATCAGTTCAGCACATATCTTGGCTGCTTCATCTCTATCCACCACCTGGAGGGACACACAAGGAGGGAGGCGTGGCATCACAAGTCGTTATAACAACAGTGGTCACATATACGGCTGTAAATGGTTATGGTTATTATGTTTGTGTATATGGTAGCTCTACAGTAAAACTTCATTGACCTATGCATTCCTACTTCCACAGATAGCAATGTCAAGAGTAGACAATGCTAATGGTTGATGGTCATTGTCACTCTAATTGGAACCTTGGCATACCAACTGCCGAATATCCAGTGACTCCTTACCTTTATTTTGTATGTCTCTTGCAAGTTTTGATGCTTCACCTTCAGCACTTGAGTTCTAGACTTCTCCACAGTCAACTTGGCCTCTTGATTCTCTCTCAAACTGGCAAACCTCTCTTCAGCTCTACACACACACACACACAAACTTGTGTACAGTACCGTTGACCCTGTTACCATTACAGCACCGTTGACCCTGTTACCATTACAGCACATGCGTCAATATATCCCCTCTATTTGGTGGCTCTGTCTAGCACAATGAGATAGCAGGTATTACATCACTACTATAAAATAAGGCGGACCATTTGACTCAAAGGAACAATGGCAGTTGTCTATAGCATCCTGGCTTACTCCCCCTCATCCTGTACACACGCGCCCACCCACCCACTCATCCTCACACATACACCAACAACAACAACAACACACACACATGCAAATCACACCTCATCTCAATTTCCTGGAGCTCCTGCTGCAGTGACGAGGCGTAGTTCGTGTCCTCATCGTCCCAGGCTCGGAGCTCAGCCAAGTGCTGGTTGAGGATCTTGCTACCTTCCACGAGTTTGCGGTGGATGACCTTCAGCTTGAGGTAATGCTTGTGCAGTTCATCAAAACTGTTCTCCAGAGACGTGCTGTCTTTACTCACCAGTTCAAACTGCTCGTCCAACTCCTGAAACTGCTTTTTGAACTCTTCGTGCTTCTTACACAATTCTTGCTCTTTCCCAGAGTGGTGGGTGACTTTATCTCTACATGCACAAGAATAAAATTGATTAATAACACTTTTCTCAGTTTTACCTGCCAATATATATTTAATTAAAACTTAACCCGATGTTTTGACTCCTTACAAAGTCTTCCTCAAGGGTCAATAAGGTCAAAGGAGGACTTGACAAGGAGTCAAAACATCGGGTCAAACTATTCAGCCAAGAATGACTGAATCAGTAAAATGGCAGAGTGAAGTACATGCATATCCGGCACTTCGTAAGCAATGAACTAATGCAAAGGGCAATGGCCACACCCACACTGCACCCATTTAATCATCCAGTGCAGAATGGCAATGTATTAAAAAAAAATTACAAAGTCATTCAAGTGAGCAAATTCGCTAGAAAAATAGAATATGAAACAAATTTGCTATGAAAAAGATCCACGACTAGAACTGGAGTAGCAAAATTATTGGCTACATCTTTCAGATCCAATACATCTGTAAGCTCCTCTTATTGTTTATACGACAAGAGCATGATTGAGATCCTTTACCAAATAAGCCAGAATATTGTTAGGCTCACACCCAGTCACTTCACTCTGTTGCCATCCATTTCAGCGGTACATAAGCGATTCCTCTTGCAGATAAGAGTTAAATTGTTGTCATTCAAACCCCGCAAGGTCTACAGTGGTTTCTGTTCTACTATCTCTACTACTATCTACTTAACTGGCCTCGACTCAGAGACGGCAAAGTAAGACGTAAACATTTGTCAGATAATGAATTCTATTTAAAAACTATTTGGTCCTATTAAAAACGACTTGTCCTGAGATTCATACAGCAGTTCTGGCACTGCGTATCAACACGCCAAACTCTGTAACCACCACAGTTCTATATTCATCCACTGGTACACTTCAAGCCACTGTGCATGCATTCTAGGGAGCTCAACGTTGTTTTCTTGCTCCAACAATTTAGAATTATTGCTCAATAAAATCAATAATTTTTTTTATTGGATCATAATTCCCCAAGCATTATCAGATAGTGTGTTCCGCTAACTCGTTGGGGGCTATCTCTCAGTCATAACAAGGTGAAAGTTTTCATAATCCAATGACATTAATTAATAAAAGCAAGCAAACACGAATACTGGTACACTATATAGAATTACAACATGAAGCACAGCTGTTTTTCAAGATCATCAGGATTTATGCTCCATTTGTATTTTTGCCAGTGCAACTATTTCTGGGAATAAACTTTGATCAAATCAGCTTAAACGGCAAAATACGTACTATCAGTGCGCTTAGAATAACGTTATGGAGAGTTTCTTTTTAGAATAATGCGTAAGCAACATGGCGTGAAATTTTACTATTTACAAAAAAGGAATATAGATAATTAAAAATATGGTTCTGTAATGTTGCGGAGAAACCCGAGAGCTACTGCTGGAAAAAACAAAACAAAAAACATCGGAATATCGCCGAATAGTAGCTGGTGTGCGGAGCTGAGATATATCTCAGCTCCAGACGGGTTTTTACTCTTCAAATTTGGCTTGCTGGAGTCCACTGTTAGTGCACATTCCACCTGTACCAATGAAGTATGCCCACAGTACACAGAAAAGAGAAAAAGAAATACACAGCAAAAACAGTCCATTTGTAGAGGCAGGGCACCCTTAAAACTCATCTCTACCCAAGTTAATGCCATTAAAATGTACCCACTACGTGTCACACACATTGGTAAGGCAAGCACTTAAAATAACAATTTGAGCAATATCAGAACCTCAAGACATTGTGCATTCAACTATGTGTATACATCCAGTCACATGTGCGTCTTATCACATGTGCATCAGATCACATGTGTGCATCAGATCACAAGTGTGCATCCACCACATGTATGCATCCGATCACATGTGTGCATCCATCACATGTGTGCATCCATCACATGTGTGCATCCATCACATGTGTGCATCCAATCACATGTATGCATCCAATCACATGTATGCATCCATCACATGTGTGCATCCGATCACATGTGTGCATCCATCACATGTGCATCCAATCACATGTAGTCCTAAAATAGAGTAGATCCCAAACATTCTAGCAGAATTATTAGTGGTGGGATATTCCCCAGTGCCTCTCACTTACTTGAGTGTGTTGATCTGCTCCTCTGTACTGTTAATGGTCGCCAGCACATGCACAGTCTTGGACTGAAGGTGGCCCTTCCGCTTGTGCTGCTGCATGGCCTGCTTCCTGGCCCGTTCTATCTGCTCCTTCAACTCTCTCACCTCATCCTCATACTGGGGGATGGCCACAGCAATAACACACACACACACACACACACACACACACTTCATTGCGCTGAGTGATTACTTCCTTTATCCACACCTACTTCCTTTCCCTTTTCCCCCATCCATCCATACACCCATTTTATACCTTAGTCGTTTCTATGTCTCTCTGCTGCTTCCTGGCTTCTTCCAGAATCTCGGGCAGATTATGTTCCGAATATTTCAACACCTTCACAACACACACACACACACACACACACATAATGAAAAGATACAAGTACATGTATAAGTACAATAAATGTATTTATACAATCACCACATTACATCACTCGTAATTGATGTGATTGGTCAAAAAGTGTGGGTTCGGGTGCAAACAGCGCAGCAGAAAACAAGGAACATGTGTCATAAGTTAGCTAGAATATAGCTTGTAAGAAATGTGCTTGTCCCTTGGCTTTGTCTTAGAGGATAACCAAAAACTCATGAGCCCATAACCCACACTTAGCTATCATCTATCATACATGCACATATGCAGCAATTCTCTTGCAACCATTCACAGTTCACAGTTATGCGCACCTGGCAGAGCCAGGATGCCTGTGCACTAAGCAGGCACTGTGAGCCATGCAAGCAAAGCTCCTGGAGCCGGGCTAGGAACTCACAGGAGAATAAACCTTTCCTCACAGCAAGTGGTGTGGGCACCCGGAAGTCCCACCTGGACCATTGCCGTTTCATGAGATAAAGGCCTTGAATTTGCACCCCAGCAAATATCAGGTCCCCAATCACAGCTGGGTGGACTGGTGGAGCTGGTGGGAGGCAGATGGAAAAGTTGCCTCAGTGGGGCTTGAACTCAGGACCTCAGGCCCTAAGCCAAGGACACAACCACCACACCACACATTAGATATATCACAAGTAGATGTGATAGGACTCAGTCTGACCACTTCACCTACCCAGTTTTACTGCGAGTGCCCACACATTGTCTCCTTGCACTAGTGACCTCTTACCTCAACTAGGTTTTTTGTCAGTGGTGATGAAGGAGCTTGGTCCGGGGAGGGGCTAGAACGAGGAATAGTGCCAGAGGTGTGGTCAGAGGTGGAGACTGTGCGGTCCACACTGCTGCGAGAGATAGGTGGGGTGTGGCTAGGCTGATCAGTGCCACTATTTGGTGGTGAGGCAGGAGGCAGCGAAGAATGTATCTAACACGCGTACACGTGCCCATTATACCAAACATTTCCAACACACTCTGCGGTGCTGACCCTTTACCTACCTGTGACGAGGCACCTGTACTCTGAGGGGAATCAAAGCAGTTGATGAGCGTGGCTGTTGCAGCTGCTGTATGGTTTGCGAGTGGAACAGTGGCGGCAGAGGATTGTGTGGGCATGTCTATATGGTTGAT